>BNJV01001663.1_pt1 | contig 142612 bp, 173 predicted proteins | sample 8540591 | NCBI WGS metagenome assembly BNJV01 (sample SAMD00202457, study PRJDB9452) | human saliva metagenome | host: Homo sapiens
TCATGAGACGTGGGGAACATCTCTTTGGACCAACAGAAAGCCTGCTCATTGAGGAGAATCTTCGTCGGTTCTACGACATCGACTGTCGTATCACAGAAACACGTATCGGGGATGTAGTGCATAGAGGACTTCTGACGCTGCTGTAAAAAAATCAAATGAATGATTAAGGAAAAAGGATTCCATTCGTCAACTCGACGTCTGGAATCCCTTTTTTTCAGCTTAAGTTTACAATCTAAGAACAGAGTATCTGATAGAGGAGCGTGTAGGAATCGGGACCATCGGAAATCTAAATGACGCAGGGCTGTTTGCCGCTAGGCGTAAGGTGTCCAAGATCATCATTCACGGTGACTGTGTGGAATTTTACCTAACCAATGGTCGCATAAAAAAGACCGCCCGAATCTACAACGGGCAGCGCGGCAGCAATCCCTTCACGAACAAAGTGTACTGCGCCTCCTGCGGCAGCAAGTGTGAACGTGATACTTGGACAAGGGGAACTAAGGTGTGGGCGTGCAGTCAGCCGAGAACAAAGTGCCGACTGAAGCGGCTGCCCGAATCCGAACTAAAGCAAGCGGCAGAATCCTTGTTCGGTGACTGCTACGAGGCAAGATCGTGCAGAACGTCGAGCGGGTTTCCATATCCGATGATGAAGTGATTTTCCATTTGAAAGAAGGAGGCGCATACCGATGGCAAAGACAGTGCGGGTGATTCCTGCAACGCCCAGAGTGTTTCGGTCAGAGACGGCAGCGGTGCATGGGCGGCGCAGAACGGCAGGATATGCCAGAGTTTCCACCGACCACGAAGAACAGGCTTCCAGTTACGAAATGCAGATGGCGCATTACAAGACTTACATCGAGAGCCGTGTAGACTGGGAATTCGTCGGAATGTACTCCGATGAGGGGATCAGCGGCACCAACACAAAGAAGCGTGACGGCTTCAACCAGATGATCGAGGATGCCCTTGCAGGCAAGATCGACCTCATCATCACAAAGTCCGTTAGCCGCTTTGCGAGAAACACTGTGGATTCTCTGCAGAACGTTCGCAAACTCAAGGAAAACGGCGTAGAGATCTATTTTGAAAAAGAGAACATTTGGACGTTCGACACGCGCGGAGATGTCTTGTGCGTGAAAATGATACAAAGGTAATCACTGCTATGCGACGTGAATCCCAAGTTTACAAGGGCTTTCAGAGGTTTTTCTGCTCTGGAAGTTATTCGTTTTTTTTGCGATGTTCAGCGATTTTTCATTTGATGGAAGCTCGACCTACTGGCAGGGGTGTCAAACCTTTTGACACCCCTGAGACACTCTCAAAAGAAAAAATGTGAGAGTTTAGGAAGTGCACTAGTCAACAAAAACTGGACATAAAAACCTAAAAATTAGTCATTAGAATTGAGATACTGTACATAATCATCGAAGATGTGATACACAGAATATCCATGACCTCCATTCAAAAAGACACGTATCAAGGAGCCGCACCTTCGTGCTTTTGGCGCGAACTGCTCCCGATACTGCTTCGGAGTAAGGTATCCAAGGGCATATGCAGGGCGCTCCTCGTTGAAGAAGCGGATGTAGTCGGATACCTGAGCGGGGACATTCTCCGGCGACGTAATATGGAAATCTGTAAAGAGTTCGGCCTTGATCCAACCATTAATCGCCTCCATCGCGGCATTGTCTGTCGGTGTGCCGGCTCTGGACATTGACCTGACAATGTTGTACATGGGCAGGAGTTCGTTGTAGCTCTTGGAGGCGTAAACAGAGCCTTGATCGCTGTGCAGGATGAGCTTCTGATTCGGATACTGCTTCTTGAACGCAAGCACGTCCTGCAAGCCGTCGAGGTAGGTCATACGATCGCCGCGCTTGGATGAGAGCGCATGGGCAATGAGCTCGTCATTCCACAAATCCATATATAGTGTGAGCTCGTAGTATGTGCGCTCCACATAAAAAGGCGGTCATATCACTCACCACACATTCCATGGGGCCGGTAATGTTGATTCCTGCAAGCAGCAGGTTCGGATAGGTTCTGGACGGATCGCCCGCCTTCTTGTAGCTGTAATGTTTGCAAAGGCTCTTGATCCCTGCGATCTTACAGCATTTATGGGCATAGGGATCGGAAAAATACGATTCCTTTGTCCAATCGTATCTTGGCATTCAGCCAGCGGTAGCCATGGGAGGAAAGCGCCCATGGTATTCCTGAAAATAATCCGATGCTCTGCACAAGCCGTTTCTTCTGTTCGGGTGGATGTTCCACGCTCTTCTTCCAGTTGTAGAAGCTGCTGCGTGGGATTCCGGTCTTTGTACAGAGCAGCCGGATGGGGAACTGTCCGGAAAGCTCCATGATTACTTGGTATTCTTCCCTGCCGATAGGAATGAACGTCTTTTCCGCACCAACTCTTCCACCAGATAACCTTTTTTTAAGCGTGCCTCTGTAATTTTTTGCCATCACGAGGGCATCGATCAATTCTTCTTTTGTCATGGATTGGAGTTCTTCCAGCCCCGTTGGAGCCGGCGCAGATCTTGTTTTGGCAAGGCCACAGATATGTTGCGCGCCTTTTTCGCGGCGGAAGATGGTTGACATCGCGGTACAGCCGCATGTAATTGCGTGCGGTCTGCTCGCTGATCTCGTATTCATCGGCTGCTTCATACCTAGGAGCTCGCCGTCATAAATACGACGGCCTATGTCCAAACGTTGCTCCCTGGTGTACTTCACGTGGCAACCTCCCTGTCTGCATTGGGAGATAGGGCTGTCCGCTGCCTGTCATCCTGTGTACAGGATACTGCAAGCAGTGTCCATTTTCTACCCCCTCTGTGTCCAGTTTTAGTTTACCACTTCAGAAGCTATACGGGAACTGGTTTCGCGGGCATTTTTACGAGTTCGGATTTTGACACCCCTAATGGGAGAAAAGTATCGAATTTATATTGATGGCATAAAAAAAGAGGGGCGATGCCCCTCTATCAGACCTATTTAGAACTTCATCCCGAGGGAGAATCCATACGTCACATCCGGTGTACGGAATCCCTCGGGTTTTTGTATGGGTTTGGCAGCGAATACGTCATAGGAGAGTGCATCCATTGCGCCGCGCAGCCCGAGCACGGTGCCCGCAATTACGTGACCGTTGTAGACCTCCGTGCCGTATCCGTAGACTGCACCGACATCAAGCCCAAGATAGAGTTCTGCCTTTGTTTCGGGAATCGTGTCGAAAGCTCATTTCGGAGATACCAGCCGTTTGTTCCCATCAGCGTAACCTCGCCGTCGAAGCCGCGCACCGTATAGCGATTGCCCATGCTGATCATATCCACGCCATAGAGCCGCATCCCATCCATCGTATACTGCCCGTGAAAGGATGTCGTAAATGTTGCGGGGCGATGACTGAACTCAAACGGATGAACAAAATCTACATCGAGCAGCCACATCCGATAGAGTGTCTTTGGAGCGTCATCATAGGGCTTCTCTTTCTGTGCGCCAAGCCATCCGAGACCGAAACGGTGCGCCAGACGGAAATAGAGCGTATCTCGATCAATATAGAGTCGCTCCGCATAGCCGACCTCCATCGAGGTCTGGTGCATTGCCTGAATGGGCAGCTCGACATCATTCAAGAAGTTGTGTGAGTTCCGCTTCCGCAGACGGATATCCATGCTCGTCTTCATCGCAGTCGAGCGATGAAGTACATAGTCCCATGACAGTGTAGAAATATTGGAATCCCCTGCACTGATAAAGTTATAGGGAATACTCTCTACTGTCTGATGATATTTGGAGCGTTGATAGGAAAACGAGAATGTATGCCGTCCGTAGGGATAGGTATAGCTGATATTATGCCCGCGCGTTCCTTTCTCATACCCGTCGTGCGCCCCGTCGAGATTCATCCCGATGCGGAGCATATCATTCTTGTGAAATGGCTGGTCGATACCGATAGACGTATACCATTGGAGCTTTCCCGTGTCCTCAAGCCCCGAGTCATCCAAGGAGATCGTACCGTAGAAATTCTTCCCACGTTTTACCGTGAGCACGACATCCGTCCTCTGCTGCTGATTGGACGGGAGAAGCTGAACAGAGATATCCTGAGAGGGAAGACGTTTTGCCTGTTCGATGCCCTGCTCGATGTCCCGTACGTTGAGGATATCTCCCTCGTGGAAGGGAAAGAGATTCTTCCAGTAAAGCGTATCGCTGCCCTCTGCGAAACGAACGGTGCCAATATAGCCGATCTGCAGAACGAGACGGAGCTCCCCGGAGGAGAGATTTTGTTCCGGTACGACAATACGGCTCGTGGAGAAGCCACGAGCCATGAGGGACTGATTCATCGCATGGATGAGCTTGTTGATGTCGCTGAGAGACAGCTCCTTATCCACATAGGGGCGAGCGATACGTTCGAGGAAGCGGAATCGCTCCACTTGATTTTCAATCGTGATCTGAGAGATGTGGAATCGGACGCTCTCATCTGCGGGAAGATCAACAGACGGGGGAGGGGCGACAATCGTCTCCACACGCTCCTCACCGAGTCGCTCCTGCCGCTCCGCTTCCTGCGCTCGTGACTGGTCGAGCTGCTCCTGCTGGGCAGGAGCGGCGATAGCTGGGACGGCAGAGAGGGAGAGGAGGGGGATAAGGAGGAAGGTTGAGGGGCGGTTGAGTTGCATCAAGTAGAATCACCATATACTTTCAAAAACTCAGTTGTCATATCTTCGAACATCTGGAATGCTGTTGTGAGAATTCCATGGAGATCGTCGTAATTGCGGAAATTTGGCAAACGATTTCCATTTTCCAAATTCAGCAATTCATATTCTAAATTGGGGAAAGTCCCCCCTTCATAATATTTATTATCCTTCATAGCGTACCACATCAATTCAGCGATACCATACTTTATACATAAATGGTATCTAAATTCATATATATTGCTCTTCTTTTTTGCTTGAAAAAAATCCTCTTTTCTCCAATATTTCACAGATGTATAACCTATCTCTTGAAGCATCTCCAAGACATACTGGTTATCATAGTTTTTAAAGCGTTCTTTTGAATCAAAAGAATACTGTATGCGGAGAGCTTGATATCTCTCTGGAAAGCAAATACTGTTTAATACTTTCACCATCTGTTTGTCCATGAGTTATTCCTCCCTAAAACGAATCTCAATTTTATAGTCTTTGGCTATTGCCTCGTATTCTTTAATTCTTTCAAAGTTTTTGTTGGAAGCTGGAATTTCCAGAATTTGGTCACCATATACTTTCAAAAACTCAGTTATCTTATCTTGACGCATTTGAAATGCTATTGATCCGATTATAAATTATAACGACTAAAAAAATCATCACACATAATTGTAACATTCCATACATGAATTGATTCTTGACTAGATGTCTCTATAGTACAGATATAAGTATCTTTTTTTGCCTCTAAAAAGAAACTCTGGGGGGTATTCTCATACAATACGATTTCCCAACCATTATTTAACAGATAATCTCTTATCTGCTTGATGAAAGTAGACTTGTTTTTTTCTGTAGTGAAATAAGCCGTGAGTTTATATGAAATTAAGGCTTTCGCAGGTTGTACAAGGTGGATGTTTTCTAATGTAAGTTGATCCAATATATCAATTCCGTTTAATACGTTGAGCATACCGGCTTTACGTTCTTGAATATCTTTTTGCCCCAAAAGTTGATATCCTATACCTGCAATTAGCCAGCAGAAAAATAAAACAAGAATAGTATAGGAGATGATTTTACCGACTTGTTGGCTTGTTTTTTTTATTGTTGCTATAATCAGGGTACGCATATTGTTACCCCCCTATAGTTCCAACATAATAAGTAAGCCCAATTGTTAAACTCAACCCAACGCTTACGCTAGCTAGTATTTCCGAACTAATTATTCCTGATGTAGCTAATCCAATAGCCCCACCTATTCCGCCGATTGCAGTTATTGAACCACCCCATCCAGGCACGTTATTTCTATAGTAATGAGAGATGTGGAATCGAACGCTTTCATCTACGGGAAGATCAGAGGAGGGAGGGGGCGGCATAACGACCTCCGCACGCTCCTCACCGAGACGCTCCTGACGCTCCGCCTCCTGCGCCCGAGACTGGTCGAGCTTCTCCTGCTGGGCAGGGGCGGAGATAACTGGGACGGCAGAGAAGGAGAGGAGGGGGATGAGGAGTAGTAAAGAGGGGCGGTTGAGTGTTTTCAAGTGGAGTCACCATCTTTTTAGGACATTTATTGTTTTCTATAGAACGTGCTTATCCGTAAAAATAGAGTTTTACACTAAGCATCACATATCTATCTTCCTTGGTATATGCGGTTATATTCGTAAATACACGTTAATGATTATCTAAATAAATAGTCAAATGGCTGAAATAAAAAAACCATATCGCTTAGGGGACGTGTTTTTTTATAAGTTGGAGACCTTAACCTTTGATATATTTCCTGTTCTTCATTAGTTAGATCGGAATATTCAGGAAAATTTTCATCTGGCTTTTTATATTTTTTTGTTTTTTTGCTATTGTGTCATAACATATTATTTTTTTATATCGAGCCATAGAGGACGGTATTTATCTCGATAATGGCTGTATATGTCAACATAGCTGTTGATACCATCCACCTCCCTTTTTGTTAAATCTTCGTTAAATAAAATGATATCACCATCAACATAATTAATTATCCAAAAAGCCATGTTTACCCATCACATACAATTTCCCATTGTTTTTTTCGTATGTGTAAACCGTTTCTTCTATCATGTTTTTCATTTGAATAGACGGTTTTTTTATTCTAAAATCCATTAACGCACCTTCTTTTCCATCTGTTATTTGGAAATCCTTAGGAAATTGATCTATGATGAACAGATCGTAAATAAGGAGAATAAAAAAGATATGAATAATCCATAAGAAGGCTAAAAACAGAGAGAAACATAAGAAAATTAAATATTTGATTTTTTTCATCTTATTCACTCTCTTTAGATGTTATATCAATGTCGATGTCAGAATACCATTCATATGGGGTCAGTATCCCAGCCTTTTGCAATCTATGAGCACCATCATTTATTAAGGCTTTAGGGGTTAGCTCACCCCAACAATCAAAATTGTAATAGTCTTGAAATATTCCTTCTACATGTACTGAATTTTCACTAATTCTGGTTATTCTTAGATTTAGAGAACCTTTACCGGGCCCCATATGAAAATCATCGCTATCGCCCTCCTTTGGTCCTATGCTTATGGCATGATCTCGTGTTTCTCCTAATGGAATTTTATTTCCTATTTCCTTTACTTGTTCGTGAAAGGAGTTTCCATTCGTTATCAAGGAACTCATTTCAGAATCAACTTTATAATATAGCGTTTCTCCCTTTCCTTCATATGCATGCCTGTATAGTTCACGTGCAAGAGGGGTATTTTCTCTCGCTATCGGTAAATCAGAGGCAACGTCATAAAGCTTACCTAATATCCTGTCTGGAATATTTATTTCGTTTATATCATTTGAAGATCTAGGGGTATATACGGTGTCTGCTTTTTGTTTGGCCATTACGCCATCTAATACATATTGAGCTCTTTGAGAAGAAGAGTATTCTCCAAAAGGGAGTTTGCCACGCTCTATTAAAGAGCGATATTCATTCGCCTTTCTATACGTTCGTTCATCCATGCAAACGATTGCATTTAGTGTGTAGTTTAATCCTTTATCTAACCATTCATCTCTATACCTTTCAGGAATCAAATCTCTCAATATTGGATATAGTGAGGCTGTAATTCGCTCATCATCTCCCTCACCTGTTAGACCGTGTTGTGCTTTGAAATTACTTAAGGCAGCATATCTTGCAAGAATATCAATAAGTTCGTCCTCGTCTTCTGCATTTAACGAACTTAATTCATATGCAAAATTATATTGTTCCTTTCCTAACCAGTTCCACTTTGTCCCGCTTGCTGCAGCACTTGCTCCTGCGAGGGCATTCCCACCCACAACTTTCGCCGCAGCCACGCCGATGATGCCGCTGACGATCTGTGCCGTGCCGGGATCTAATCCCTTTAGGTTATTAATGAGTGCCTCGTTGAGTCCTGCACCGATGGCACCCGAGGCGAAGCCGGCGCCTGTGATCGCACTCATGATGCCGCCAATAGCGAAATGAATGGCGATCTTACGTCCGCTGCCATCGTCCTTCAAGTTGTGGGCGAGACGGAATGCCTCCTCGCCGAATACAGCGGCAAGCTCCTGCTGTTCCTCGATTTTTGCCTTGTCGAAGATACGTCCGAGTTCGTTTAGCGAGTTTGCCGTGTCACGGCTGAGGGCAGAGATGTCCTGCGTCGGATTCTCACGGATGTCAATGGTTCCCGGTGCGATGGCAGCTTTTGTTGTGCTGCTTGCATCCCCCTTGACGGGCATGGAGAGATTCGGCGCTAGTCCTTTGGTATTGTAGATCGCATCCCGATCTTCCTTCTCCATGTCGTTATAGTTGCCGTATTTGTGGTAGGAGGCACCGATGCTCTTTGCACTGTAATCGGCTTCGTTTTTGAGATCGCTAAAAGAGAGAGTACCCGTTGAGAGACGATTCTTGTCAGCGAACGCCTCACTTGCGATCACGCCGCCCATGAGGTCAGTATTCTTCTCTACGTAGATATCAAAGCCCTTGCTTCCAGCGAAGAATCCTGCCTGATCGCGTGCACTGCGATAGTGGGAGTCGATATTTCCTTTGTTCCAAGCTCCGCTGAATGTGGGCTTGGAGAAGGAACGAAGCGTTTCTATCTTCGTATCCCCGTTGGCGTCCGTCGTTTCCTTTTTTGTTTGGTTGACGTTCCACGAGACACCAAAGCCTGTAGAGTGGTTGTCTTCCTCATAGGTCTCTTTCTCCTGCAAGGTCTCAATCCTTAGATTCCCGCCGACCTTTGCGGTGATCTTCTCGCCCTGTGCCTTACTCCCGATGATGTCCATATCCTTGCCGGAGGTGAGGGTAAGGTCGTTTTGAGCAGAAACGAGGGCAGGGGAGTAGGCAGTCGCGGATTCTGTACTGTTGCCATTGGCTTTGTTTGCATTGATGCTAATATTCGACAGTCCCGACGGGGTAAAGGATGCACCGATGCTTGCCGAGCTGAATTTGTTCTCGGTTGTGGTGATGTTTGTATTTTCCCCTGCCTCAAGGCGCACGTTGCCCTTTGCCGTAAGGGATACGTCATTTCCTATAACGGTCGAGCCTCTGACCGTAAGGTCACGCTCTCCTGCGGAGATATTGGTATTTCCACCCGAGGCGATACGGCTTCCCGCATATTCGGTTGTTGTGCTCTCCATGCGGCTGTAGGATTTGCTCGTCCCGAAGCTGATGTCAAGGGAGAAGGTCTTACCCGTGAGGGGATTCTTCTTGAACGCATCGTGAATCATCCGCCCTGTCTGCCATGCGTATACGGCTTTGAGGCGGTCGTCCTGTACCTCGCCGATGCGGCTGATCGGTGCAGAGAGCGACTGTCCGAGATCGAGGAGTCCGTGACTGAAGCTGACGGTAAGCCCTGTCGTCTTGCTTTCCTGTGTGATGCTCTCGCGGTAGATGTTGCTCTTGCCGTCGAGATGTGTCTCCTTTGCGGTGACCGTTGCATCTTTGTCCGCAAGGATATTGCTCGATGAGATATGTGCATTCTCTCCGGCAGAGACGGAGACAGTTCCACCAAGAGCCGCGATATTCGTCCCCTGCCGAGTGAGGCCGTCACTGTCCTGTGTGGTCTTGATCTGCTGCGTGCCGATGGTAAAGCCGAGACCGCCGCCAGAGCCGAATATCCCGGACTTCTTGACCGATTTGAAATTCTCCGTATGGGCATAGTTATCCGCTGAGGCGGCAGAGACATTCCGTCCCGCCGTGATCGTTACATCGCTGTCCGCCGCAATATCTGCCGCCGTAAAGGAGGCGTCGCGTTTTGCCGTGATGCTGACGTTTGCACCCGTGACTTTGCTTGTGATCGCAGTATCAGATTCCGTATCCGTACGGATGGTTGTGGTCTTGGTGGAGAGAAGTCCGCTCTCCTTGTACCGAATGCCATAGTGATCTCGGATATCTCCCGTCCTTCTGTGAGGGAGATATCATTTCCGGCGGAAAGGGAAGCTGTGCCGCTTTTGCTTTCGATGGTCGCAGCTCTGGCAGTAAGGTCATTTCCTGCGGTAATCGAAATGTTCCCATCTGCACGAATCTCTGCAGCGAGTTCCGTACCGCGCTTTGTACGAAGATAATTCTCCGCACTTGCCGTCATATCCTTCTCGCTTTGGAGTTTCTTCGTGTCAAGAGAGATATTTTCACCCGCAGAGAGAAGGACGCTGCCGTTTTTGCCGAGTGCCGCAAGTGTCGCTCCTGCAAGAGCAATGTTCTTTCCTGCGCTCATAACAAGAACGCCCTCATCACCTTTGACGGCGATCCCGGCGGTCGTATTCAGTACATCCTGATGGGTAAGCTTTTCTGTCGTGCTCTCTGCCGAGATGTTATTCTTTGCATCAAGGATAACCTTCTTGTCGCCGATAACAGAACCACGTACGTTAATGTCATTCGTGGATGTCAGCCCGATGTTTTTTGCACGGATGAGTCCCGTGTTTTCGATCTCTCCCGCATTTACGAGGATGTTTTCTCCATAGAGCGTGCCGGCGTTCTGCAGTGCATCTTTCGTCTCGACGATGATGTTTCGAGCTGAGATGAGACTGCCGCCTTTCGTGAGACGAAGTCCCTGTGTGTTCTTTGTGTAGAGGACGGGATAGACGGCACGTTCCTTCTTGCCGTTCACATAGACCTCACGCTCTTCAAGCCAGATCATATCCGAGGTGAGGGCTGCGATCTGTTCTTTGGAGAGCTTGATGCCGGGAGAGAGATTCATCTCCTTTGCATACGTAATACCCGCATCCATAAGTGCCCGGAATGCGGTTTCATCGTCGGTATAGCCGTCAAGATGGCGTTTTCCTGTTTGTTTTAGGATTTGGTCGGCGAGAAGCTGCTGTTCGTAGAAGCCGTCGCCGATACGTTTGGGGATTTTGTCGGGATCCCATTTGAGCCTGTTGTACATGTAGTCGGAGGAGAGAAATTTCTTCCGGTCGGTAAAGGCGGGATCTGTTTCGACAAGATACTTTGCTGTGCTCTCGGGATGAACGCGGTAGAGGGCGCTGAGGGAAATGTGTTCGGGAGATGGTGATTCTCCTGCGGAGGTATCTGCCGTTTGCGCAGCGGAAGCAAGTCCGAAAGGGGAGAGGGTGTTTGCGATGTGCTGTCGCTGTTCGCGCTCAATGGTCTCAGTGGCGGCGTTTTCCTCCACGCGGCTGACACCGATGGATGTGGGATTCGCACGCACGACTTCGGGGGTCATGTAGACACGGCTGTTATAATAACGCGAACGTCCCTTATGAAATCGGGGGACTTTGGTATAGCTTCCCCGCGTCGTCCCGAGGGTGACGGTCTGTTCCTGCTGCTGATGTGCGTTTTCGGTGAGCGCACCGTCGATGCGAAGTGTCCCGCCCGCACTGATGGTGCTGTCCGTGTTCGCTGTGTCGCCGTGCATCGTGATGCTGTTTCCTGCACGAATTGCGGCGGGCAGGGAGGAGGTGACCGTCTCCTTTGAATGTACGTCTGCCGTCTCAATGAACGTCAACAGGTCGATTTTCTGTCCTGCCGCCTGTGCGGTCGTGCGGTTGTATTCCTCTGCCTCACGGTTATATGCGTCGATCTTTGTGTTCAGTGTATCAAGGATGATGCGGTACTTGGCGTCCCATGCCGCTTGCGCGGGATCGCCGTGCGCAGGGCGCGGTGTACTCATGGACGCAACACCGAGTTCTTTGAAGATGGGATCGTCATAGTCATAGTTCGGAGAGAGTGTGCCGACAAGTTCTGCGGGAACGGGTGCTTCTCCTGCGGCGATTTCAGCAGGAGTGGGCTGTTTGATCTTCTCATAGGCGGCATGCTCGTAGATGGGCTTTGGAGAGACTTGACTGTGGTATGCCCCATAGCCACTGTCGATGTTCCGAAACTCCCATTCCGGGAATGCCTTTCCCTGCTCAATATGTCCAGGCTCGTCGATGCGGATCTTGGTGGGATTGACGGCTGCGCTTGTGATGGTTCGCTTTGCGGCAAAGGCTGCATTCTCATTCTCTATATGGGGTGCCGTGATGGCGATGCTGCCTTGTGCCTCGATGCGTGCGCCGCTGTTTGAGCGTCTCTCCTGCGGTAAGAGCAATATCTCCGCCGGAGTAGAGCAGGGCGTTCCCGGTATTTTGGATCGTGTTGGCACTGACATTGAGCTGACTGTGTGCGGCAATGACACCTGCGGGATGGGTGGAGAGTTCATCTTTTATGGAGTTTACGATGCTCTGCTGTGCATCGTAGGCTGCTTCTGCCTCCCTAATCCTCTCCTGATAAGAATTAAGCTGCTTGGACAGGTCTGCACGTCTGCCGAAGAGCCCTCCTGAGGAGGGTGGTGTGAGATTTCGATGTGCGGCTTCGATCCGGGGAGCGTACTGTGAAAGGATCTGTGCCTCGCGTGCAAGACGTGCTTCCAGAGTCGCATCGGTCTCGTTCACGACATGTTCTGCGTTGATGGTGACGGTATCGCCGTAGATTCTGCCGCCGCTTTTGTTGGTCAGTTCTTTTGCACGGATGGAGGTATTCTGTCCTCCATAGATAAGATTCGTATTTTCAATCCTGTCAGCATGTACGGAGAGATCCCTGTCACTGTAGAGTGAGCCTGTGGTTTTGAGGTTGCCGTTCACATCAAGGGAGACGGCCTGCGTGGCGGAAAGCTGCCCCGTGAGATTGACACCAAGCCCCTTTTCCGTGCCGACCATCGTGATACGGTTTGCGTACATCCCGCCAATGTCCGCGAGATCAATGGCGTACTGCGGGGCAGTGGATGTTGTTTCTGAGGTGATGGGGGAGATGCTGCCGTCCTTTGCGATGCTGTTTTGTCCTACGACGATCTTTGCATGATTCGCCCAGAGTCCTGCGTTTACCGCAACAGCACGGGCATAGATTTCGGCACTGTCCGCACCGCGAGCATCAAGCCCCTTGCCCGTGATGTGTGCCCGACCGTCCTCGATACGAAGCCCTATATAGCCACCTGCGGCATCGCGTTCCGTGCGGCCTGCGGCAAGAATGGCACGAGAGGTATTCAAAAAGCCGGCACCATCGGCGTAAATCCCATTTGGATTTGCAATGATGACGTCGGCTTTTGTGCCCGCCACTTCGAGGAAGCCGCGCAGCTCTGAGGGACAGTCGCTCATGACCTCGTTCACGATGATGCGTGCGGGTCCTCCGCTGAGATTCGGATTCCCCTCGATATACCCGGCAAGCTGCGTATTCGAAAAGAGAAAGGCGTTGTTGAGGATGGCACCACGCTCCGGGACGCTGAATGCCTCGTAGTGGTTCACGGAGACATCATTACCGTCGGGGCGTGCGATCTGTACGAGAGGAATCCCGTTTGCCGTCTCCGTCACATAGGGACGCTGCGCCTCGGGAGCGGAGGCGTCGGCGACGATGTCGGCGGCAAAAGTAAGAGCCGGCTGCAGTGAAAAAAATGCCAAGCGTCATCCAGCAGGTAATCTTTCGCACGAGCTCTTTCTTCCTCATCTTCGGTATCCTCCTTGAAACTATGTCCCTACACAATATAACGAAGCAATGATAACACGAATCAATGGATTCCTACAAGGATATTATTTCAACAAGGTGAAAGAAGTAATTCTCGCCGAATTTGTATGATTGTGTCTTTTTCAGAAGGATAAGGAGATGCTCCTTGTACTTCATCTTCCAGGGGATCATGGAATCGTTTTTTTAGATTTCCATGTCCAGTTTTTTAGGGGGCAGGGTGTGCAAAAATCTCGACCAAGGGGTGCATTTGCACCCCCTTTTGCTATGCCGAGAAGCCTTGTTCCGTGCGGCTTTTGCGGCTGATACTCGCTTAACGATAGGCAGGGGGGTGCAAGGGGGTGCATCGTTAAACGGGTATAGGGGGTGCATCGTTAGATTGTATCAAAATTAGGGGTAAGACGGAGGGCATTTTGCACGCGCTCTCTCTGTGCGTTTGTAATATCTGTCCGATCGACGGGGACGGCGCTTCCGCCCTCATAGGTCTGAATCCCAATGGGGGAGGTGTTGCTCTTTGTGATTTCGGGCGTCATAAAGACGACATCACCATATTTTCGACGGTAGCGCGGTCTTTGATACCAGCGGCGTTTTTTTCCGTCCAAGTAAACTGTGTCGTACCAAATGTAACGGAAAGTTCCTGCTGTTTTAATGCGTCCGCTTTTATTGCTCCTGTTGCATGGAGTGTCCCACCCGCAACGATATTGCTGTCTTCATTTTCCAGAGCACTGTTTAAGAGGATATTGCCGCCCGCATGAATTGCGCCGGGGAGCGATGAGGTGACAGACTCCCTTGAAATCTGCGATGTTGTGTTGATAAAAGTGTGACGTTTGATCTTGTGTCCGGCAGCAGAAGCAAACTGACTGTTGTACGCCTCGTTCTCGGCGTTGTACGCACGGAGCTTTACATTGAGTTCTTCAATGAGCTGCAGATACTGCGCATCCCATGCAGCTTGTGCAGCAGCGTCTTGTTTTGGACGATCCGTCTGCATCGGGGTGATGTTAAATCGTTGAAAGATCGGATCGTCATAACTGTAGTTCGAGGCATACGTTCCAATCAGATTTTTCGGGAATAAGAGGCTCCCCCGCAGCAATTTCTTCTGCGCTGATCTGCTCGATTTTTTTGATAAACCGCCAAATCCAGAATTTCTTTCTGTCCGGCGCGGCTGTGATATGCACCATGCTTGTTCCAGAGATTGGAGAACTCATCGGCAGGGAATACCATGCCGTATTCCGGATGTCCGTCGTCATCAATACGGATCTTCATCGGATTGGTTCGTGTCTGGGTAATGATACGTTTTGCAGAAAATGCTGCATTCTCATTCTTCGTCACAGGTGCAGTAATACGAATACTGCCCTGTGCCTCAATGCGTGCGCCACGATTCGTCAGTCCCTCCGTGGCAGAAAGATCCATATCCCTGCCGGCGTATAGGAGTGCGTTTCCCGAATTGCGAATGGTATCTGCAGTGACAGACAGACCATTTCTCGCAGCGATGACACCCGAAGGAAGCTGCTCCAGCTCTGCCTTGATTCCGTTTACGATGGTCTGTTGCGTATCGTAGGCATTTTCTGCATGACGAATATTCGCCTTGTAAGCATCCACCTCGCCCCATGAGGTAAATCTTGTCACATCGACGCGGTGTGCCGCTTCCAGTTGGTCTGTTTTTTGCTTTAAGACAGCCATCTCATCGGCGAGGCGGGATTCAAGGGGCGCGTTCTTCTCGTTTATGACATGCTCTGCTTGGATGGAAACCGTATCGCCGTAGATTTTGCCCTCGTTTGTCTGTGTGAGATTTCCCGTTGCTGTGAGTGTGAGTGTGCCGTCTGCTTCGAGGTTCTTCCTATTGAATACAGCCCCATTGACCCCTGCCGTGAGATTGCCGCCGGTATGGAGATTTCCAAAGGAATCCGCAGCGGTGGTATTTGTCAGATCGCTATTCAGTGTAACGGATAAATCTTTGCCGCTGGAAATATTCCCCGTAAGCGGCATCGAATCTGCCTGTATAGAGAAGTTCCTGCCGCTCTGCAAGGTTGCCTTTTCAATATCCAGATGCTGCGCTGCCGCAACTGAAATATCTCCATTTCCTGCAATCGTACCATTTTGGGTATGAATATTGTCTGCCGTAATGGAGATGTCGTTTCCACTGAGGATATTTGCGTCAGAGTTGACAAGATTTTTTGCGTCGATTGTCAACACACCGTTTGCATTTGCCGCACCGGAGGGGGCGATGCTGCTCCCAAGCGTTCCACGGTTGATGATCGTATCTGCTTGGAGCGCAGTATTTGCACCGCTGATGATCTTCCCGTCATTTTGAAGTGCTGTCGCGGATACAGCGGTATCTGCAACACTATATATCGTTCCGTTGTTTGCTGCTTCTTTTGCGTGGATGGAAGTTGTTCCGTCCGAATAGAGATTACCGGAGGTCTTGAGATTCCCGTTCACATCGAGGGAGGTCGCCTGCGTGCTCGTGATCTGACCTTCGAGATTGACACCGAGCCCTTTTTCCGTTCCAACCAGTGCAATCCGATTTGCATACATACCGCCGATTGCCGAAAGATCGAGGGCGTAGGCGGGCGCGTTCTCGGCATCAAGGGTGGGGGAGATGTCGCCACTCTCGTAGCGGATCGTATTTGCGCCTGTGACAAGCCTTGCGTGCTCTGCCCAAAGTCCGGCGTTGATTTCGATGGCGCGTGCATAGAGTTCGGCAGAATCTACACCCTTTGCACTCAGGCCCTTTCCTGTAATGACGACTTTGCCGTCGTCGATGCGCAGCGTGGCGAGGTTTCCTGCGGCATCCATCGCAGTACGTCCTGTGGCAAGTGTTACCCTTGCCGTATTCAAAAAGCCGGCACCATCTGCCAAAATCCCGTTCGGATTGGCAATAACGACACCGGCTCTGTCACCTGCGACCTCTAAAAAGCCGCGCAGTTCGGATGGATTTGCACTTGTGACCTCATTGACGATGATACGTGCAGCACCGCCCATGAGGCTCGGATTTCCCTGCACGTAGCCCGCAAGTTCCGTATTGGAGAGATTGTAGCTGTTGTTGAGGATCGCACCGCGTTCGGGTACGTTAAAAAACGTATAGAGATTCATTGACACGCCGCCCGCAGACGGGGGTGCGATCTATACGAGAGGATGACCGCTCGCCGTCTCCATCACCAGCGGCTGCTGAGAGATCGGAGCGGAGGTGTCCGGGAGGATTTCTGCGGCAAAGGTGAGTATGGGCTGCATCGAAAAAACACTGAGGGTGATCCAACTCGTGATCTTTCGGGCAAGGTCTTTCTTTCGCATCTACGTCGTCCTCCTTGAAACAATATCCCTACATGAAAATGATCAAAGCAAATTGATGATGACATGAATCAATAGATTCTTACAAGGACATTGTTCCAATAAGACGAAAGAAGTAATTCTCGCCAAATTTGTATGATTGTGTCTTTTCAGAAAGGAGTCCTGGGGCGGTTGATTTCATAAGGAGATTATTCCTGGAGAGTAAGGCTAACGGTTCGAGTCAAAAAATCTATATTTTTATCATATTTTGCGTAAAAAGTTCTTGACGATTGATATGTGGTTGCGTATAATATCAATTATAATAAATCTATTCGCACGAAAGGGTGTGGTTATATGGGAACCGGATATACGCGCGGAAAGGCGGTAGACAAGGATCGACTTGCACAGTATCTTGAGGCAGCAAAAGGCCCGGGCAGAACGATGAAGCAGTTCGCCGAAGAGTGTAATGTAAATCCGTCTACCCTTTCGAGGATTGCCAATAAAAAAATGCTTGGGGGAAGTTCCGAGGCCTTAATGTTGGCGATATTTCAGCATGCGGATCAGAGCAGCGGACTTTCGTTAGATGCCCTTATGGACGCGAATGGCATGGTGCCGGTGGGGCGCGTTCGCATCAACGAACAGCGTTTTCAGGAACTTGCTGTGACCAACCTTATTACATCCGAAATGACACTCAGGGTAAATGATGCGGTATATCACCATAAGAAACTTCGCCTTTCAAAGACGATGGGATATATGCCTGATGTCTGTGCGAAAGCGAGTCGTTTGGTGAAAATGGTCTGTGGGCGTTGGATATTGTTCCGGCATCACATTTCATATCTCGTAGAGATGGAGAAAATGCGGATGAACAGCTTACCAAACGCCGCAACAATATGATGAATCGTCGCAGATTTTTTGATCGTCTTGCCCGTTATGCGAGTATCGGATATTTTCATCCGGAGGAAGTGCCCCAACGATTTTCATTCATTGTACTGGACAGGGATTTTTTCGAGGATATCGTAACCGAATACGGTGAACAGAAGTTTCGGAACGATGTATCGTTGTTGCTTGTTGATGTCAACAAGCTCAAAGTGACAGATGAGTTTATCTTCCCACGTCAAGAGGGGAAGATTATGGACAAGTTCTTTACTGTTTCGGTAGAGGATGGGACCTTGGATAATGAAGACGGTTTGTTTGATATTGATGACTTTGGGTTAGGAGGCGATTTATGACTGCCGAGGGAATGTTATACACAACGCATGGACTGAAGAAACCGCAAGGTGAACTGGCAATCGTGAACCAAAAAATTGCCCTTACGTATGTGAAGGGGAGCGGTGAAAATAAAACCGTGGTTGGGTACACTTATCTTGACGAAATGCTCCAAATGACTTCTATGAAGAAGTTGCCGTCATACGTTGTGAATTTTTAAGCTGGGTTCCCATCAAAGGCGTATGGGACCGGCTTGCGGAGAACATATCATTTACCTGCCGTGCAGTTCGAAGGCGTAACAGGCCGGGGTAGATCATAGTGAGTACCTAATATCGAGGTACGTATCTATCATTCTATCTCGGTCTTTTTTCGTAAATGAAAGGAGCGTGGCGTATGCAGTCGATCTGTCACATACACCTGCGGAATTAAAAGCAGCGATTTGATTTCCTCGACGCAGAGGGTAGGGAATGTTAAACTAGCACCATCAAACGAAAGGAAGGCGATTTTCATGGTTAAGGTATCGGACATTTATAGGGATGTCATCAAACATTACGGTTGGGAGAACTACAGCGAGGCAAAAATGCGGCTACTCCGTAACAAGTACATGAAGCTTCAGCAGGAACTCGTTCTTTGTGACAAGTCGGAGTTCAAACACCAAGGAAACAATGTCGTCCCATCTACGGACGCTCCCATTATACGTAACATTCTCATCGCAGCTGTCAGTGGCGATGAGGATAACATCATTGCCAATTGGTTCAACGGCAATGTGGATACCGACAAGTCCCTGATGTCGATTTTGCTTTTTAATTGCCTGAAGCCTTTAATTATGCAGCCCTATATCAGCGGCGAAACCGATGAGGTTACAATGGATGAGTGGCTCGCAGCCGTAGCGGCGGCTGTAAAATATCCTACCGCAGTTCAAGTCTCTGAATTAAGCCGCAATTTAGAGATGTTTCGCAACAACTCATTGGCGCTCGACATGAACATCGGCATAGGTGACGTAGTTGTCAGGCATGAAGATGGACATCGCTCGTATGGGCTTCAAGGAAAGGAGCGCGAGATCGACATTGAGGGAAAAACCATCGATGAGGTGTTGGAGGATGTTGTATCGCAGGAAGATTACTTCGATGTACTGGCTCAAATGTTGAAGAAATTTGATGATCATGCAAAAAAACGGGCGCATGATGCTATTCTCTGGTATGTCCACGCCAAGAATATATATGATGCACAAAAAGCGGATGATGCTTTCGAGCATGAATCGATTGCTTCGGAATACAACATTTGGTATCAGCGCGTACACGAGTTCTTGGAGAGCAACCCGGAGATATGCAGGAAAATCGAAGAAGAAGCCGGTGTTGAGGGACTATCTGAGTTCTTCCGCATGGCTTAGGTGAGAGGAGATTTCATCATGAATCGTAATGCTATGGCGCGGCTCAAGTGTCCCATTTGCGGGAAAAGAGCAGCAGATATTGATGCAAGTGGCAATGTAAATTTGGAACTTAAGTGCCCCAACTGTCGTAATATCGTGAAACTCAACTATTCGGGACGCCGTCCGTTACCGAGGCGACGGGCAGTCTGAACATAACACCAACATACCGAGCAATGGAGCCGCTATGAGCTACCGAATGGCCGGATGAGGGTAAAGCGAGAGCTTTATCGTCATCCGGTCTTTTTGTGTTCATGGAAATATTTCTAAAAAGTTCGGCCGCCACGCCCAAATGTGTCCAGTGGGATATTAAGAGGAAGATCTTACTCTGCTGAAAATACCCGGAACAGTTTCTTCATAAGTGGTGACCAAAACCAGTCGAGCTGTCCGTTTCATGTAGGGAAAGATTTTAAAGGTGGTGGTAAGAAGAATCAAATCCAGTTTCTTTGAATGTATCAACCTATTGTCTGAGATGGCCATAAGACGGCGGGATGCAAACAGGGATTCTGGCAGAACATAAGGCTGCCAGAATCCTGTACGCACCTACCGCGCTTTCGTGCGCTCTCTTCGGACACCAAAGCCCGTGCGTAGTTTTGCATCCCGCCGTTCGTCAAGAACGAAAGGAATGCGAAACAATGAAAATTAGAGTAATTTATGAAAATCGTTTTCAGTATTTGGAGCTTGATACGGCGGCTGCCGACCAGTTATGGGTCAGCCTGTCGCTTGGCAGCAGTGCCGGTCTTACCGATGAGGAGAAGCGGAAACAACTGCAGTCAGCCTTTGATGAACAGTTCAACAGGCCGGATTACAACAACTGGCATCAGTTGGACCGTCATCGTGGCGAATCCAAAGCCAAGTCGGAGGACGGCGTGGACGAACGGGATGCATCTGAGCCGCTCATGAGCGAAGTGATCGATGATCGTGTCTTCCGCAAGGATGAGATTATGCGTGAGCAGAAATGGGAAGACGAGGAGGTTCGGGCAAAAATCCGTGCTGCACTGAAGCCCGACTACGCCGAGATGATTATTGCCATCCATCTTGATGGCATGAGCTGCATCGAATATGCCGCATCCATCGGGCAGAAGCCAAATACTGTGAATCACCGTCTGCAGCGGGCTGAGAAAAAACTCAGGGAAATTTTTGAAAAACGTCCCTTTTGACTCTTTCCCGTGGCTACCACTTAGAGGGCGCAATCCCCATCTGCTCTGATAGCGGATGGGGGCGATCTGCCCTGCAGGGATTAACCAGTTTTTCAAAGGGAGGAAATCTTATGTTCTATGTTAAGGAAAACATCAATGACGCTCTGGAGGTCACGGTGGAAATCAATGACGAGAATGTCTTCTGTCACTGTCCGCGCTGCGGAGCGGAAGTGCCTGTTGATCTCAATGAGTTTTTCGGCGATGCGGAGTTTGACCTATTCGGCACGTCGATCTGCTGCACGGAATGCAGCAGGAAGATGAGGTGCGAGAAATGATTGAGAGAAGAAACCACGAGGGCTACGCCGACCCAACGGCGTATGTCGCTCTTACCAAGGTATTCCGACAAAATCAGTTTACCTATATCTGCTCTCCCTATCGGGACAATCCGCGCGTCAACGTCATGCGGGCGCGGCAGTACTGCAAGTTTGCTGTGGGCAGGGGGGCGGATACCACTCGCGCCGCATCTGTACTTTCCTCAGTTTCTGTCGGAGGTAGATGAGCGGGAGAAAGCGATGGATATGAATTTCGAGCTTCTGAGGCTGTGCGGCGAGGTCTGGGTGTTCGGCGACCGAATCACCGAGGGCATGGCAGCGGAGATTGCTCATGCCGAGAGACTGCGGAAGAACATCCGCTATTTCACAACAAAATGCGAGGAGGTGCTTGCTCCATGAAAATCGCGGTCTGTAATCGTAATACCGAGAAGCGGTACAAAAACAAAGAAATGAGCTGGGAGGACATCAAAGAGCGCAACCGTCATCCCATCCGTACCTCGGAAACCGTGGAAGAGTATCCGAAACTGCCGAAGGCACAGCGGGATATTGCCAAAGACCAGGGTGGCTTTGTCGGCGGCTGGCTGAGAGGCGGCATTCGGAAGAAAGGTCATGTCATCAGCAGGGAGTGCGGTGCGCTCGATGCTGATCACATTCCCGACGGGGAGGATTTTCTCGGTAAAGCAAAAGAAGTCCTCGCGGGCGTACGTTTCTTCATCTACTCCACACACAGCCATACGTTGCAGCATCAGCGGTATCGTCTCGTGATGCCGTTCTCCCGCGAAGTCAGTGAGGAAGAATATGCACCATTCATGCGTATGGTCGCAAAACAGATCAGCATGGAGTATTTCGATGACTCCACCTATCAGGCAAACCGCATGATGTACTGGGCTTCCTGCCCGTCCAACGGCGAGTTCATATTTGAGGAGCAGGACGGTGATCCGCTGGATGTGGATGCCTATCTCGCAAATACGATGACTGGCGGGATGTGACACAATGGCCGGTATCTTCCCGCCAGTCCGAAGCCGTAAAGCACAGTGTCAGCACACAGGCAGATCCGCTTCAGAAAAGTGGCATCGTCGGAGCCTTCTGCCGTGCCTACAGCATCGAGGAAGTCATTGAGAAACATCTCTCCGATGTCTATACACCATCGGCGGTAGATGGGCGTTATGACTACATCCCCGGCGAAGGAACGGCGGGTGTGGTCGTCTATGACGGCAAATTCGCATACTCGCATCATGCAACCGATCCTGCCTCCGAAAAACTCCTGAACGCATTTGACCTCGTTCGAATCCATAAGTTCGGTGACGACGACTCCAAGAAGTCCTTTGCGGCGATGGCAGAACTTGCCAGTCGCGATGAACTCGTTTCCTCCTTGCTCCTCGCCGAGCGGAGGGAGACGGCGGCACAGGATTTTGAGGGCAGTGATTGGGAGACGGCACTCGTTCGTGACAAGAACGGCGTACTGGTCAACTCCCTGCGCAATTTGAAACTCATCATGGAGCATGATTCAGTCTTGAAGGGGATCGTATTCAACCAACTGGCGGACAATATGGAAATTCGGGGAGAAGTCCCGTGGAAGCATCCGGGGAGGTTCTGGCGGGATGCAGATGACGCGCAGCTCATCTGCTATGTAGACGATCACTATGGAACGTTCTCGGCACGAAACTATGAGATTGGTGTGACCAAGGTCGCCGACGACCGATCCTATCATCCCATCCGTGAGTTTAGACAGTCTGCCGCCGTGGGATAAAGTCCCGCGTCTGGACACCCTGCTCATTGATTATCTTGGAGCACCGGATAATGCCTATGTACGTGCAGTCACGAGAAAGACACTCTGCGCCGCTGTTGCAAGAGTGCGGAAACCCGGCATCAAGTTTGACAACATTCTCGTTCTGAACGGACCGCAGGGTATCGGAAAGTCCACGATTGTGGCACTTCTGGGCGGCGAGTGGTATTCCGACAGCCTGTCTCTGACCGACATGAACGACAAGACCGCAGCCGAAAAACTCCAAGGCTACTGGATCATGGAAATCGGAGAACTTGCGGGCATGCGGAAAGCCGACATCGACAAGGTCAAGGCGTTCATTTCGCGGCAGGATGATAAATACAGAGCCAGTTTCGGGCGGCGTGTTACCCCGCATCCGAGACAGTGCATCTTCTTTGGCACGACCAACTGCGAGGGCGCATATCTCCGTGACGGCACGGGCAACCGACGTTTTTGGACGGTCAAGACACCGGGCGGGAAAAGGAAGCCGTGGGATCTCTCCTTGGAGGAGATCAAGCAGATCTGGGCAGAGGCTGTCGCGCGTTATGATGCCGGGGAATCCCTCTACCTTGACGCAGAGTTGGAGTCCGTGGCGAAAGCCGAGCAGGATGCCGTTACGGAGCAGGATGAGCGTGAAGGATTGGTGCGGCTCTATCTGGATGAACTTCTGCCTGCCAACTGGAATCAGATGGGGCTTTATGAACGGCGGGACTTCCTGAGCGGCGACGATCTTTCCGCACGAGGGACAGAAAAGCGGCAGACCGTCAGCAATATGGAGATCTGGTGTGAATGTTTTGGCAGACGGAAAGAGGATCTGCGTCCCATCGACAGCTATGCCATCGCTGCCATTATGGCAAAGATCCCCGAATGGCAGAAACTGCCCGAGCCGAGACGCATCCCGATCTATGGCAAGCAGAGAATTTACAGCCGCTTGTGACTTGTGCCGCAGTTGTTCCACGTTCAAAGCTTTGCTGTATAAGGCTTCGGTACAAGGGAACAATATTTATATATTAAATAAAATATATAAAAAATAAATAGTGAGCGCGCGGGTATACACATACGCGCGTAAAGCAAAATTTCCTGTGCAGTGTTGTTCCGAAAACTATCGGAAGCCTTGCTATGACTGGATGAAAGGATGGAACAAGCACATGGAACGGAGTGCGGAACAGGAGAACAAGATGCGGGAGAAGGACCTTGAGAAGGAACTTGCAGCAAGAACCAGAGCGATGGGCGGCATCGCACCAAAGTTTACCGCACCGGGATTCGATGGAATGCCCGACCGACTGGTGCTTTTGCCCGGCGGCAGAATGGGCTTTGTGGAACTGAAAACACCGGGGAAGAAGCCGAGAGCCTTGCAACTCGCCCGTCATAGGCTACTCCGACGGCTTGGATTCAAGGTGTATGTGATTGACGGAATCGAGCAGATTGACAGCGTATTGGAGGAAATCGACCATGAATGAACTTACGGTATTGGAACACAACAGCATTCGTGTCATGACCACGGATCAGCTTGCCGAGGCGTATGGATGCAGGGCAATTCATATCCAGCAGAATTTTAAGAACAACAGGGAGCGATTCGTTGAGGGGAAGCATTACTTCAAACTTGAAGGTGCTGATCTCAAGGCTTCAAGGACTCACTCGAAAATATCGAGTCAGTTGTCGGGAGTCGCGCACCGTCTCTGATTCTTTGGACGAAACAAGGCGCGGCGCGCCACAGCAAGATGCTGGGAACCGAGCGGGCATGGGATGTTTTCGATGAGCTGGAAGAAAGCTATTTCAACCCCATGAGGAACATGACACCCGAGGAGTTTCTGCTGTGCAGCGCACAGCGAATGGTGGAACAGGCAAGGGCGATCAAGGCGGCAAATGCCCGGATTGACAAGGTGGACGAGCGGCTTCTTGAGGTCGAATCCAAGCAGATGACTATCGATGAGCACCACTACACCATCATCGGCTATGCCAACCTCACGGGAATCCGTGGCGTGAGTCGGGATGCCGCCGCAAGACTCGGACGCAAAGCCTCGGCAATGTCCAGAAAGCAGGGCTACCACATCGGCAAGGAGTACGATGCCAAATACGGCATGGTGAACACCTATCATATGGATGTGCTGCAGGAAGTGTTTCGGTAATGAATTCCGTTGAGATTGGAGGTGATGCCCCGTGAAGTTCATACCGCATGATTACCAACAGTACGCCATCGACTTTATCGAAAGCCATCCGACTGCCGCCGTACTCCTGGATATGGGACTTGGAAAAACGGTGATTACGCTTACAGCCCTCAATGACTTGCTCTTTGACCATTTTGAGATTTCTCGCGTTCTCGTTATTGCACCGCTCCGTGTGGCACGGAACACATGGCCGCAGGAGATCGGAAAGTGGGAGCATTTGAAGCATCTCCGCTATTCCGTTGCAGTCGGAACGGAGAAAGAACGCCTTCATGCACTTCGGCAGCGAGCCTCCCTCTACATCATCAACCGTGAGAATGTACCGTGGCTCGTGGAGAAAACCAACTTCAACTACGATGCCATTGTGATTGACGAACTCTCCTCGTTCAAGAATTGGAGCAGTAAACGCTTCAAGGCTCTCATGAAGGTTCGCCCTTTGGCGAAAAGAGTCATAGGCCTACGGGAACGCCGTCCGGCAACGGCTTGATGGACTTGTTCGCAGAGTTCAAGGTGCTCGATATGGGAGAGCGACTTGGGCGGTTCATTACGAAGTATCGGCAAGATTACTTCGTACCGGATAAGCGCAACGGACAGGTGGTGTTCTCCTATGTACCCTTGCCCGGAGCTGAGGAGCGGATTTACGAGAAGATTGCCGACATCACCATCTCGATGAAAGCCGCCGACCATCTGAGAATGCCCGAGTTGATCGAGAGCGAATACAGCGTTCGCATGGATGAGGCTGAGAAGAAGATATATGCCGCGATGTGTGAGCAGTTGGTTTTGCAGATGAAGGGCGATGAGGTGACGGCGGCAAATGCCGGAGTGCTGTCCGGGAAACTCGCGCAAATGGCAAACGGTGCAGTCTACGCCGATGATGGAGCTGCACTGCATATACATGACCGCAAACTTGATGCCTTGGAAGACATCGTAGAGAGCATGAACGGCAAACCGCTCCTCGTGGCGTATTGGTTCCGACATGATGCGGAGCGCATCGAAAGCGTCTGCCATGTGTCCGACTGGATACGGATGAGTCAATCGCCTGTTGGAATCGCGGAGAAATCCCCGTCGCCCTGATCCATCCTACAAGTGCGGGTCACGGACTGAACCTTCAGAGCGGCGGTTCGACCTTGGTGTGGTTCGGTATCACATGGAGCTTGGAACTCTATCAGCAGACCGTGGCACGGCTCTATCGGCAGGGACAGAACTCAAACACTGTGGTGGTGCAGCACATCATCGCCGAGGGCACGATTGACGAGAGAATTCTCCGTGCCTTGAAACGGAAGGACAAGACACAGGCGGCACTGATTAAAGCCGTCAAAGCGGAGGTAACATCATGAACTATGAGATTCTTGCAAACGCCATCGTCGAACAGGCGGCGAAAGACTATCGGTGGGCGCGGACGGCTCTCGGCAAAGACCCGGAGAATGTTGCGGCGGCAGCGATGCGTAGCGAAACGGAGAGGTTCTTTCGTTCTGCATGGTTCGGACAGTTGACGAGTATAAACGGAGAGTGGCTGCTTGAAAAGTTAGAGGGGGAATTTGCATGACGGCGAAAGAATATCTGAGCCAAGCATACCGTATTGATCAACGGGTCAACAGCAAGCTTCGTCAAGTGGACTCCTTGCGTGATCTTGCCACTAGAGCCACCTCCACAATGGGAACGGAGCCTGTCAGCGGCACGAGGAATGTCCATCGCTTGGCGGATACCATCGACAAGATTGTCGACTTGGAGAATGAGATCAACGATGACATCGATCATTTGGTGGATTTGAAGCGTGAGGTTATGGCGACCATCAGCAAGGTACAGGACGCGAATGCCCTCATGCTGTTGGAACTTCGGTATCTCAGCTTCATGTCGTGGGATGAGATTGCGGGCGAGATGCACTACACTTCCCGCTGGGTGCATATTCTCCATTCCAAAGCTCTCGCAGCCGTCGATAAGATTCTTGCAGAGAGATAAGCCACCCTGCAAAAAGACTTCACTATAATTCTCTTGAGTTCCAGTGTTGACATGGTAAAATGGTGTTATGAAAAGTATGCTTAAAGGCTCGACCTCCAATGGGAGCAATCCCTGCGGAGGTTTTTTCATGCCGCAATGGAGGTGAAGCAATGCCCAGTAAACCGAAGCGACCCTGCCGCATGACGGGCTGCCCGAACCTAACGGACAGGAAGAGCTGCTACTGCGAGGAGCACGAGAAAGTCATGCAGCGGCATTACGACCACTTCATGCGCGGCTACGATCAGCACGAGAGATACGGCAGCGCATGGAGACGCATTCGTAACCGTCACTTGGCGGGGCATCCGCTTTGTGAGCAATGCAAAGAGCAGGGAAGATATGTCCTTGCGACGCTTGTGCATCACGTTCGTCCAATCTCGGACGGTGGCACGCATGACGAGAGCAATTTGATGTCGCTCTGCGTATCCTGTCATGAGCGGATTCATCAGCGCGGCAGAGGCGACCACTAGACCCCTAGGGGGTGGTCAAATCTCTAAAACCGCGCCGTTACTGGACCGGGGAGGGGGCGTACAGAAAAATTCGCATAACTTTTAGGCCAGTTAGAGAGATAAGTTTTGCCAGCGTGATTTTTCGGTGGGAAGCCATGCACAGCGGGGAACGACGGGCATTTGAACCGCTCGATAAAACAATCCAAATGCTGAAACTTATGCTCAAAAAAGTTTTGAAAAGTTTTAAGGGGGGAAACGTATGGGGCTTAGAGGACCGCAGCCCGGCACGGGAGGGAGACCGAGAAAATCCTTGGCAGAAAAAGTGACCGAGGGTAATCTCGGCAAACGCAAACTGAAGGTCTTGGACTTTGAGCAGATCGCAACAGAGCCGGAGGGCGTGGATATGCCGCCTCCCAAGGAGTTTTTATCGGCTACGCAGCGTGACGGTTCCACGCTCTCCGCGAGTGAACTTTACAAAGAAGCGTGGGAATGGCTCAAGCGGCGCGGATGTGCGGAACTGGTATCTCCTGCTCTCCTGGAGCGATATGCCGTGAGTGCGGCACGTTGGATTCACTGTGAGGAGGCGGTCAGCAAATACGGCTATCTGGGCAAGCATCCGATTAGTTCTCAGCCCATACAGTCGCCTTATGTCGCCATGAGTCAGAACTACATGAAGCAGACCAATCGGCTGTGGAACGAGATATTCGCTATCGTCCGTGATAACTGCTCAACGGAATACAAGGGTGTTTCTCCGCAGGATGACTTGATGGAGCGGCTTCTTCGTTCTAGGAGGGGATGAGCGGTTAGCCGTGGCACGGCAAGACATACAGCTGGCGACGCAAGTCGCTTTTTTTATTGCAGGAGGTGTATATCTTGGGAAAAACTACATCTGAAATGCAGCTTGTCCCCGTCGGAAAGCTCGTCCCTTATGTAAACAACGCCCGCACCCACTCGAAGGAGCAGATCACCAAGCTGCGCTCGTCTTTGCGGGAGTTCGGCTTTGTGAATCCGGTTATCGTCGACCGGGAGTTCAACGTCATAGCGGGACATGGCAGAATTCTCGCCGCGAAGGAGGAGAATATCGAGCAAGTTCCATGCGTATTCGTCGATCATCTGACCGAGGCTCAGAAGAAAGCCTACATTCTCGCGGACAACCGCTTCGCACTTGACGCAGGTTGGGATGAAGATATGCTGCGCGTTGAGATGGAAGCGTTGCAGGGGATGGACTTCGACATCGCACTCACAGGATTCGACGAGTCTGAAATCGCAGACCTGCTCTCACTGGATGATGGTGAGGCGCAGGAAGACGATTTCGACGAAGATGCCGCCCTGCAGGCAGAGCCTTTCGTAAACCGGTGACTTGTGGCTTTTGGGCAAGCATCGTCTCCTTTGTGCCGACTCTACAAAACCCGAGGATGTAAAACTTCTCATGGATGGCAAAAAAGCGAATGTGTGCATTACCGACCCGCCGTATGCGTGTAACTACACAGGCGGCACAGGCATGAAAATCATGAACGACAACCTAAAGGGCGAGGAATTCTATCAGTTCCTGCTTTCGGCATTCAAAAACGCCTATGAGAATCTCGCGGACGGAGCTGCCATTTACATTTTTCACTCGGATGCGGAAAAGGTCAACTTCTACAATGCCGTTATTGCTGCCGGATTTCACTACTCAACGACCTGTATCTGGGTAAAGCAATCTCTTGTTCTGGGGCGTTTCGATTATCAAATGCGCCATGAGCCTGTCATTTACGCATTCAAGGACACCGTGAAGCACAAATTCTACGGGGACAGAAAGCAGACCACCGTTTGGGAATTTGACCGACCGAGCAAGTCGAAACTGCACCCGACAACGAAACCGCTGCCGCTCATCGCATACCCCATGAAAAACTCCTCGCTGGTCAACAGCATCGTCTTGGATTTGTTCGGTGGCAGCGGCTCGACACTGATGGCAGCGGAACAAATGGATCGCGTGGCATATCTGATGGAACTCGATCCTGTTTACGCTTCAGCGATTGTGCGTCGTTTTGTGGCATATCGTGGAAATACGGAGAACGTGTATATCATCCGTGATGGGCAAAAGCTCCCCTGCTCCGAGGTGTATATCCCCACAGCAGAGGAGCTTGGCATGAAGGATGCCACGATAAACGACATTCAAAAAGGGCGGAAGAAAGGGTGATGAGGACGTGTGCAATGTGAAATATACGTTTTCCAAGGATGGAAGCGTTGCCTACGGGCATCTTCCTGACGGTATCGTTTTTAAGGAGGTAGCACAATGAAAGTCTTCCTAAATGCAGGACACGCCCCAGACGGGGACCCAGATCCCGGTGCGTGTGGATATGGACTGCGGGAATGTGACGTTGCAAAGAGCGTCGCAGACCTTGTGGCGGGCTATCTTGCTGCCGCAGGTGTGGAGGTGGTTGGCAACATGCAATCCGACAGTCTGCATGAAGTTGTCTCGGTCTCCAACAACAGCGATGCGGATGTATTCGTCTCCATCCACTGCAACGCCTGTAACGGCACGGCAAACGGAACGGAGGTCTGGCACTACTACGGCAGCGGCGAGGGGGAGAAACTGGCACAGTGCATCCAGAACCAAATTGTGGATGCGCTCGGAACTGTGGATCGCGGCGTGAAGGGAGCAAAGCCTGGTGTTAACGGTCTGTATGTTCTGAGCAACACGGATGCGGTAGCGGTGCTTGTGGAGCTGGCGTTTATTGACCATGCGGGTGACGCAGAGCTTCTTGGGACGCAGCAGGATGAATTTGCCCGCGCCATTGCGCGTGGGGTAACGGACTATGAAGGAGCGTGTTGAAGATGAAACTGGAACACATTCAAAACGAGCTGAAGAACCATGTCGGGGATTTGTACGGACGGAAGCGAAGGAAGCAACCGTCCTCTGGCTGCACGAGAAGGGGCTTCCCGCAGCGCGTGAAGTGTCGGCGGCGTATACGGCGGCACTGAAGGAGAGCGCGGAGAAGGAGACGGGATGGTGCAGATTCCGTGACCGCATCTTCCTGCCGTTTGTCATCGAAGGAGCGATCTGGATGACGGGAAAGATGCTCGAACGTATGACGGCGCGAGGGAGCGCGTGAATACGCAAGCGCCGCTCACGCTCGGTAGTCTCTTCGACGGGAGCGGCGGATTTCCCCTCGGAGCGATCCTTGCGGGGATAGAGCCAAAATGGGCATCGGAGGTCGAGCCCTTTCCAATTCGCGTCACAACGAAGCGGCTGCCCTCCGTCAAGCATCTGGGAGACATCCATCGGATTCACGGCGATGAGATCGAGCCTGTGGACATCATCACATTCGGCTCGCCCTGTACGAATCTCAGCATCGCGGGACGGAGGGAAGGACTGCATGGGCAGGAGTCCATACTGTTCTTCGAGGCTATTCGTATCGTTCGGGAAATGAGGAGGGGGACGGATGGGAAATATCCGAGATTCATCGTGTGGGAGAATGTCGCAGGAGCTTTCTCAAGTTCCGGGGGGCGGGACTTCCAATCTGTCCTTACGGAAATCGTGCGCATCAAAGAGCCGGAAGCACCCGAGGTGCCTTTGCCTCAAAAAGGTGGATGGGCGTATGCCGACATTCTCATGGGAGACGGATGGAGCGTTGCGTATCGGCTCATGGACGCGCAGGGCTGGGGAGTTCCACAGCGTCGGCGCAGAATCTACCTTGTCGCAGATTTTGGAGGATCGAGTGCCGGAGAGATACTATTTGACACCGAAAGCGTGCGTCGGGATCTTGCGCCGTGCTTCGCTTCGTGGCAAGGCACTGCCCGAGAGTTTGCGGATGGCACTGGAACGGCAAGCGAGAGGGTAAGCGCAGGTTTTTGTACCGAGCATTCCGCACAGAGTCGCAGCATCGGCTATGCGGTGGAGAAATCTCCAACACTACGAGCAGAAACCGTCCCTGCCGTATTCGAGTCACATGGCTCGGATGCGCGGTACAACGGCCCTCTGGGAAATCTGTCCGACCGTACTTCGCCATTACGGCACGGGCGGCAACAATCAGCCAATTGTATTGAAGGACGTACAGGCATACGGAATCTCGTCATTCCAGTCCAATGCCATGAAATCCGACAATCCGCGCTCCGGGATATATGAAGCCGAGACGGCGCGGACGATTGATCGGAGCGGCGGGAACCCTGCGTGCTGTCAAGGCGGCGTTGCGGTCGTCTCCATCCAAGGCTCGATGATCGGACGCTCCGAAAAGAACGGTCCGCAGGGAAGTGGTATCGCAGAGAATGTGAGTTTTACGCTCAACACTGCCGACCGTCATGCCGTCTATGCCATGACGACAGGCTGCCACTCTCATTTTGCAAAGGAGAAATGCCCGACGCTCATGGCGCGGGACTTCAAAGACCCGATGGTCGTCAATCAACCAGTCTATGCCGTCCGCAGACTGACACCGACCGAGTGCGGACGCTTGCAGGGCTTTCCAGACGGATGGTGCGCGGGGCTGGAAACCGATAATCCCACGGAGGAAGAGATGTCATTCTGGCGCGAGGTCTTTGAGACGCACCGAAAGATCACGGGCGGCAAGAAGCCCAAGACCGATGCCCAGATTCGGAGATGGCTGAAGAATCCGCACTCGGATGCGGCAGAGTATAAGATGTGGGGCAACGGTGTCGCACTTCCCTGTGTGTTCTATGTGCTGACGGGAATCGGACATTTCGGGCATTCGGTGTATACAACAGAATCCGCTTGCTAATTCTTCCCACGTGAGTGATGAATGTAATGACCAAAGTTCATAAAGGAGGAAACCACCATGAAGGTCAATTACAACATCCAAAAGGAAGAGCGCAAGGCGATGGTCGGGATCATCAGCAAGGCAGTCGGCGAAAATCCCGTCTACTGCGGCGCACCGAGTTTTTCCTACAAGGTCGGCGCACTCGAGATTACGAAGGACGGCAGCCTTTGCTTTGACGATGCCGCTGACGAAGCGACCGTTGCGCGTGTGCGCACAGCACTGCGCGAGGCGGGATTCTCGTCCGAGGACGGGGAGAACAAGGATTCCTGCGCGGATACGGCGGTAAAGGAGCCGACCGCAAGGGAAACGGCAATGAGCGTGATGCCTTGCGAAGAGACTGCGGCAAACGAATCCACCCCGGCGGAAACGGCGGTGGATACGCCAACTTTGACGGATACGGCAGATGCGGAAGAGGACTCCGCCGAAGATACCCTTTCCATCAGCCTCCCGCGCAGCCTTTTCACGGAGACCGCACTGCAGAATCTGGACGCGCTCCTTCTGAGCAAGGGGCGGCTCATCCGACACGCCTTCGACATCCGCGAGACGACCTACACACTGACCGATGATCGCATCACCTTCGCATGGCTGCACGGCACAATCACCGACGAGACGGCAAAGGCATACGCTGAGTTCATCAGCAAGCTCTGCCAGATGGCACGGACGCAGAAGCGAGTCACGGCAAAGAGAAGGTCGTGGACAACGAGAAATACGCTTTCCGCTGCTTCCTCCTGCGCCTTGGTATGATCGGGAGTGCCTACAAAGAGTCGCGCAAGATTCTCCTGCAGAACCTCACGGGCAGCAGCGCGTTTAAGAGCGGACATCGGAAAGGAGATGAGCGTCATGCATTTTCTGAGTAGGGAGCAGATCGCCGCACTTCGGCGGCAGTACCCATGCGGGACAAAGGTGGAACTTCTCGGAATGGACGATCCGCAAGCTCCGCCGACGGGAACGAGGGGCGAGGTCATGGGCGTTGATGATGCGGGACAGCTTCTCGTCCGATGGGAGACAGGATCATCGCTGAGTCTGATCCCCGGCGTGGACTTCTTCCGCATCGCAGAGAAAGGCAGTCAGTCATGAACGAGAAGGTTTTCTCGCAGATCATGGACATCCGCGAGAAGTGGGCGGGTGAATATGTTCGATGTTCCTGCGGTTCAGCGGATGGCATTCGAGATGGGCTACTACGAACTCATCTGCTTCATCGAAGAGAACCGTGCGGCGTATGTACGGTTTATCCTCACAGGCGAATAATAGCCGATAGCTCCAGCGATTCCGCACAGCCTTTCGGGGCTGTGTTTCTCTCGAATGTAAGTGTAGTTTATCCGAAGTATGACTTGCTATATTCCTCGTTTAGAGTGATATATACACATGGCAAAGAGAACAACCTACACACAGAAAGCGAGGAACACAAAATGAGAAACGCAGAAGCAAGATGGCCGAAGACCACCACGATGGAGCACCTCGATGAGATGCGGTTCGGGACGAGCGGCGCGATCCTGCGCTACGGCGAGCAGATCCTTGTGGTCGGGATGGAGTGCTAGGGCTTCCACGCAGCCGTCTACGAGATGGTCGAAACGCCGGAGGAGACGGGCTTCGCGGACATCGAATGCCGCCTGAACCTCGTCGAAGCCGCCAAGGAGCTTTTCGAGGACGGCGGACACGCGATGGCTTGGTGCATGAAGCGCATCTAAGCCACGCCGAACAACAAAACAGCCCTTCGGGGCTGCTTCTCGTTTCAGATATTGTGAGTCGCTGACGGCGGCTCTTTTTTGATGGGGGTGATTGCTTGCGAAAACTGGCGGACTACACACCGACGAAGTTCATGGCAGAGGACGCGCACTATGATAAAGCCGCTGCGGATTACGCCGTAGGCTTCATCGAGTGTCTGTGTCATACAAAGGGAACGTGGGCAGGAAAACCCTTCGAGCTGATCGACTGGCAGGAGCGCATTATCCGAGACATTTTCGGAATTTTGAAGCCGAACGGCTATCGGCAGTTCAACACGGCGTATGTGGAGATTCCCAAAAAAATGGGGAAGAGTGAACTTGCCGCCGCTGTCGCACTCCTCCTTTGCTGCGGCGATGGGGAGGAGCGTGCCGAGGTTTATGGTTGCGCCGCTGACCGTCAACAGGCGAGCATCGTTTTTGAGGTCGCAGCCGACATGGTGCGTATGCGTCCCGCACTCAGCAAGCGAGTGAAGATCCTCGCCTCCCAGAAGCGGATGGTGTATTTGCCGACGAACAGTTTCTATCAAGTGCTGTCGGCAGAGGCGTATTCAAAGCACGGCTTCAACATTCACGGCGTGGTATTTGACGAACTTCACACGCAGCCGAACCGCAAACTTTTTGACGTTATGACGAAAGGATCCGGCGATGCGCGAATGCAGCCGCTCTACTTCCTCATTACTACGGCTGGAACGGATACGCAGTCCATCTGCTACGAGACACATCAGAAAGCAAAGGATATTCTCGAAGGGCGAAAGATCGACCCGACCTTCTATCCCGTGATCTACGGAGCGAAGGAAGATGAGGACTGGACAGACCCGGAGGTCTGGAAACGGTCGAATCCGTCCCTCGGGATTACGGTCGGCATTGACAAGGTACAGGCGGCGTGTGACTCTGCACGGCAGAATCCCGCCGAGGAGAACAGCTTCCGACAGCTTCGATTGAATCAGTGGGTGAAGCAGTCCGTACGGTGGATGCCGATGGACAAGTGGGATGCGTGCGCTATACCTGTGGATGCGGAAGCCCTCAAAGGGCGTGTTTGCTACGGCGGTCTTGACCTTTCCTCCACGATGGATATTACAGCATTTGTGCTCGTGTTCCCTCCGACGGAGGAAGATGAGCCGTTTGCCGTGCTTCCATATTTCTGGATTCCCGAGGAGAACATCGACCTGCGCGTACGGCGTGACCATGTGCCGTATGACGTGTGGGAGAAGCAGGGCTTTCTCATGACCACCGAGGGGAACGTCGTACATTATGGCTTCATCGAAGCGTTCATTGAGAAACTGGGCGAAAGTACAACATCCGAGAGATTGCCTTTGACCGATGGGGCGCGGTGCAGATGGTGCAGAACCTAGAAGGCATGTGCTTCACCGTTGTTCCATTCGGGCAGGGGTTTAAGGATATGAGTCCGCCGACCAAGGAACTGATGAAGCTGACCTTGGAAAAGAAAATAGCGCACGGCGGGCATCCCGTCATGCGCTGGATGGCAGACAATATCTTTATCCGTACCGACCCTGCGGGCAACATCAAGGCAGACAAGGAGAAGTCCACCGAGCGGATCGACGGTGTCATTGCGCTGATTATGGCACTGGATCGTGCGATCCGCTGTGGGAATGATACGTCGGAATCGGTGTACGAGAGTCGCGGCATATGGGCATTTTAGGGCGATTGTATACGCACATATGGCCTTGCTATTTCTGTGATAGTACGGGAATATACACATACCGAAAGGGAAAACCGAAGAACCAAGAAACGGAGGAAAAGAAAATGAACAAGCAGGAAATCGCCAAGGTCATCGAGAGCAAGGCTGCCGAGTATGGACTCAAGCTGCAGGAAAACACGATGGGCTGGGCAAACGAGAGCAACCACGACAGCTACATCCGCATCGAGGTTCGCAAAGAGAGGGATTATGACAAGACGGATTGGGAAGCCCGCAAGGTTTTCTGGGACATCAAAGCCAACGCCGGCATTTGCCAGATGGGCGGAGATCCAACGCCGGAGGAACTTTTGAAAGCCGCCGACGAGATTGCGCGGGGGGCAAGATTCACAGCCGCAATCAACAGCATGGAGCTTTCCTGCATCGAAAACTTCTAAACCGAAATGAGGGAGCGCCGCTCGGAAGGGCGGCGCTTCTGCTATCATCTTTTGAAATGGAGGTTTCCATGAACCTATTCAGCAAACTCTTCCGTTCGCGGGACAAGCCCAAGAATCATCTTGGCGGCTTGTCCTTTTTGTTTGGGCAGACGGCGGCGGGCAAGGCGGTCAATGAGAGAACCGCGATGCAGACGACGGCAGTCTACGCTTGTGTCCGCATCCTCGCAGAATCCATCGCAGGGCTGCCCCTTCATGTTTACGCATACAAAGAACAGGGCAAGGAGCGCGTGCCGGAGCACCCGTTATACTTCCTGCTCCACGATGCGCCGAATCCCGAGATGACGAGTTTCGTCTTTCGTGAGACGCTCATGGCACATCTCCTCCTGTGGGGGAATGCGTATGCACAAATTTTGCGGGATGGCAGAGGACGTGTTCTCGGACTTTATCCGCTGCTTCCGGACAAGATGGAAGTCAGCCGTGACAGCCGCACGGGGGAACTCTATTACACCTATACGCGAAGCACGGAGGAGAATCCGAATTTTGCGGACAAGGGGCAGATTCGGCTGCGGTGCGAAGACGTGCTGCATATTCCGGGACTCGGCTTCGATGGTCTGGTTGGCTACAGTCCCATCGCTATGGCAAAGAACGCCATTGGTATTGCCCTTGCGACGGAGGAATACGGCGCGGCATTCTTCAAGAACGGTGCGCGTCCGGGAGGCGTACTCGAACATCCGGGTGTCCTCAAAGACCCGTCGAAGCTTCGTGAGAGTTGGCACGCCGTCTACGGTGGTACGATGAATACGGGCAGGATCGCCGTCCTCGAGGAAGGCGTAAAGTATCAGCAGATTGCCATTCCACCCGAGGAGGCACAGTTCCTTGAGACGAGGAAGTTCCAGATCGACGAGATTGCGCGGCTCTACCGTGTACCGCCGCATATGGTTGGAGACTTGGAGAAATCCTCGTTTTCGAACATTGAGCAGCAGTCCTTGGAGTTCGTGAAGTACACGCTGAATCCGTGGGTCGTTCGGTGGGAGCAGTCGCTTCAAAAAGCACTGCTGACGGACAAGGAGCGGAAGGACTACTTCATCCGCTTCAACGTGGACGGGCTGCTGCGCGGGGACTACAAGAGCCGTATGGAGGGCTATGCCATCGGGCGGCAGAACGGATGGCTTTCTGCGAACGACATCCGCAGCCTTGAGGACATGAATCCGATTGAATCCGCAGAGGGCGGCGATCTCTATCTCATCAACGGGAATATGACAAAACTGAGGGACGCAGGGCTGTTTGCCGCTAGGCAACAGGAGGGAGAAAACGATGAGGCGTAAATTTTTGGAACTGGGTGCGGAACGAGGGAGAGAAGCGTGTCTTGCTTCTGGATGGTGAAATCTCGGACGAAACGTGGTGGGGCGATGAGGTCACACCTCAGATGTTTCGTTCTGAGCTGAACGCCGCCGAGGGAGATATTGACCTCTGGATCAACTCGCCGGGTGGGGACTGCTATGCAGCGGCACAGATCTACAATATGCTCATGGAGTATAAGGGAAACGTCAATGTCAAGATTGACGGGATTGCCGCATCGGCGGCATCCGTTGTTGCAATGGCAGGATCGACCGTCGAGATTTCACCCTTGGGGATGTTGATGATCCACAACCCGATGACTGTTTCCATCGGAGACACGCACGAGATGGAGCGGACAATTACGTTCCTCTCTGAAATCAAGGAGAGTATCATCAACGCTTATGAGATCAAGACTGGGCTGTCCCGTGCGAAGATTTCACGGCTGATGGATGCCGAGACATGGATGAATGCAAAGAAGGCGGTGGAACTTGGATTTGCGGATTCCGTACTCTATGGGGACGTTCAGCGTCCTTTGACAGACACGGCGGACGGGCTGATCTTCTCCCGCGCCGCCGTCACGAACTCTCTGCTCTCGAAATTCGGGCAGGGGACACAAACAAATAATGTCGATGCAGAGCCGATCAAACGACGGCTCTTTTCTATTTCACACTAACGGAGGGACAAGAACATGGATAAGATCATGGCAATGCGCGAGAAGCGTGCAGAAATGTGGGAACAGGCAAAGCAGTTTCTGGATTCTCACGAAAAGGACGGTCGTCTTACGGCAGAGGATGCCAAAGCGTACGAGCAGATGGAAAGCGAGGTGCTTGCGCTTGGCAAGGACATCGAGCGCATGGAGCGTCAGGCGATTCTCGACGCGCAGCTTGCAAAGCCTGTGACGGCGGCGATTACCAATATGCCGGGGGCTGCGCTCAATGCAGAAAGAACGGGACGTGCAAGCGAGGCATACCGCTCTGCGATGCTCAAAGCTCTCCGTACGAACTTTCGGCAGGTGGAGAACGTCCTGCAGGAAGGCGTGGATGCAAACGGCGGCTATCTCGTCCCCGAGGAATACGATAAGCGTCTCATTGACGTTCTGAATGAGGAGAACGTCCTGCGCCCGCTTGCGACGGTGATTACCACAAGCGGGGAGCATAAGATCAACATTGCCGCCACAAAGCCCGCCGCATCGTGGATTGAGGAGGGGGCACAGCTCACCTTCGGGGACGCGACCTTCGACCAGATCGTTCTCGACGCGCACAAGCTCCATGTTGCGGTCAAGGTAACGGAAGAGCTTCTCTACGACAACGCCTTCCACCTTGAGAACTACCTCATCGAGCAGTTCGGCAAGGCACTGGGCAACGCAGAGGAGGACGCATTCCTGAATGGCGATGGGACGCACAAGCCGAAGGGACTTCTCACATCGGCAAAGACATCCGTCACCACGGCGGCGGCAGACCTCAAGGCGGACGAACTCGTCACCCTCGTCTACAGCCTCAAGCGCCCCTACCGCAAGAATGCGGCATTCATCGTCAACGATCAGACGCTTGCAAGCATCCGCAAGCTCAAAGACGCGAACGGAGCGTATTTCTGGCAGCCGTCGTATCAGATGGGGGGAACCAGACCGTCTGCTCGGCTATCCTGTGTACTCCTCGGCGTATATGCCCGCTGTCGAGGCGGGCAAGACCGTCATCGCATTTGGCGATTACTCCTACTACAACATCGGCGACCGTGGGACACGTTCCCTGCAGGAACTCAAGGAGCTGTTTGCAGGCAACGGCATGATCGGCTATGTCATGAAGGAGCGCGTGGACGGCAAGCTCGTCCTCGAGGAAGCCGTGCAGACACTCAAGATGAAGGGCTGATGTATGTTTTGCGGCAAAGAGGGGAGATGGTTTTATGCTTGTGCCGCTTGCAGCAGTCAAGCAGTATCTGCGGATTGACGGGGATGAGGAGGACGATCTCCTCACGCACTTTGCGGAAACGGCAGAACAGATTTGTACGGCACTTCTGCGTGTGAAGAAACTGTCCAAGGTCGAAGATCAAGCAATCGTGCGTGTCGCGGTGCTCTATGCCGTATCCTATCTCTATGAACATCGGGAGGAAGCGGATCACAGGGGGCTTGCCTTGACACTGCGCTCCTTGCTTTTCGGTGTGAGGAAGGAGGTCTTTTAGGTGAGAGTGTCCATGAGCGAACTGCGTCACCGAATCACTATTCTGCGTCCCGTCACGGAGACGGATGATGAGGGGAATATCCTCTCCTCGTCGGTGCAGGAGCTTTCAAAGGCGTGGGCGCTCGTTCTGCCCTTTGCCGCGAAAATCTCCGACGGCTATGCGGAGAAGGTGCAGGAGGTGGATTACCGCATCGTCATTCGTTACCGCATGGATGTGCGAGTGACGGATCGTATCCGTTGGGGAGATAAAACGCTCACACCGATTGCGCCGCCCTATCCGCTTGGCGGGAAGAAACAATGGCTTGTCATGGAATGCAGGGAGTTGGTGGAAGATGGCTAGATACCGAGGCTTCATCTCTGCCGAGAAGATCCTCTCGGAACTCGGTGCGGAGGCGACGGCTGCGGCAAAAGAAGCCCTCGCACACGGAGTGGACGATGTGGTCGCGGAGGCAAAGAACCGCTGTCCAGTCTATACGGGAACAGATAAGCGCGTGGTAAAGGGCGCACTGCGCGACTCCATCCATAAGCGACTGCGACGCAAGGACGGCTCTGTTTGGAGGATCGCAGCAGATGCGGAATCTCAGGACGGCGTATTCTACGGTACACTCGTCGAATTCAGCCCGCGCATCAACAAGCCGTTCCTCTATCCCTCGCTCGATGCCAAGAAGGACGGCATTCGTTCTGCCATTGTCGATGCCGTCCGTATGGCAATACGGAGGCGGGGGAAATGAGCATGGCAGCGATGGTGTATCAGGCACTTGTGCGCTCCAAGGAGCTGACGCAGCTTCTCGCTCACGGAAAGAAGAGCATCTACCACGGGCGCAGTCCCGATGCCGGGACGTATCCGATTCTCGTCTACTCTGTCATTTCCGACGTTCCCGCACTCTCGGCAGACGGCACGGAACTGGAACGCCGAATCACGGTGCGTATCCATATTCTGACGAAGGACGGACGGTTTCGAGAGATTCATCGCGCCGTGCAGAACGCGCTCCTGCCGCTCGGCTTTGTCCGTGCACAGACGCAGGAACTGACAGAGAAAGATATATTCGTGGAAATCACAGACTATAAAACAGCAGTGGAGGGAGAATAAAATGCCAAGTCCAACACCAACAGCAAAGCCCGCCGGGAATCTGACAAGCGGGCAGTTCATCAACATCCAGAAACTTCATATCGCGAAGATGCTCACCGATGTGGCAGAGGGGCGGCGACCTACGAAGCTCCGATTCCGCTTGGAAAACTGCTCCGCAAGGTGGACATCAAGCCGCAGACGAATCAGGCGGAACTTTTCGCCGACGGTCAGTCCGTGGATACGGCGTCGAATACCGCATCCTACGATCTGACCTTTGACACTGCCGCGCTTCCTTTGGAATACACAGCGTATCTTTTGGGACATAGTATCGAGAACGGCGTGATGAAGGCGGGCAAGGACGATGTCGCACCGTATTTCGCTGTGCTCTTTCAGTCGGACAAGCGCAATGGCAAGAAACGCTTCACCAAGTTCTACAAAGTCCAATTCCTTGAACCCTCGGAGTCCGGAAACTCGAAGCAGGAGAGCATTCAGTTCGACACGCCGACACTTACGGCAAAGGCGATCTATCGTCTCTCGGACGGGCTGTCCTACTCCAAGGCAGATGAGGAGGCGGCGGGCTTTGCCGCAGAGACAGGCTCGAAGTGGTACGAACAGGTCTGAGGGAGGACACGATGGAAACGCCGAAACTGCATATTGCGGGCAGGGAGATCACGCCAAACCCTCCAAAGATGAAGGTCTGGCGCGAATTCCTTGCCTTTTTGATGCCGACAAACAGGACATGAATCTTGAGGACTTTTTGGATGCGCACGTCCGTCTGATCGTTCTCTGCTTCGGCAGGGAGGAAGTGACAAGGGAATCCGTGGAGGAGAATGTGGATGTAGCGGACATCGTTCCGCTCACCCGCGCACTTTTCCGATGGATTCAGTCATTGACGTTCTCCAAACTGGTGAATCTCCCAAACGGGGAGACGGGGAAAGAGGCGTAGTTCTTTCTCCGTACCAGAACTTACTGCGTTACTACGAGCGGCTGCAGTCCGCCTATGGGTGGACGATGCAGGAGATTGACGGGCACGAGATTGCATTTCTGCTCGATCAGCTTGTTGTAAAGGCGATCTGCGAAGAAAGATTGTCCGAGCGATTTATTGATGATGTGATGTAGGGAGGGAGATGGAGTGGCAAAGCGCGGACAGAAGATTGATGAACTCTATCTCGACATCGGTCTCAACATCGCACAGCTGCAGTTGGATTTCGACACAGCGGGCAAGACCGTCTCGGACTCCATCGCACGGCTCAACAGCAAGGCAAACAACATCCATCTGAAACTCGATGCCGACCTTGCCAAACTCGACGGTGTGGGTACGGAACTCGACAAGATCAAGGTGCGCCATCAAGCGATCAACCGAGAACTCGACATTCAGCAGCAAAAGGAACAGATTCTTGCAGCTGTTTTACAGTCTGCCAAGAAAAATGACGGCGTGGACAGCGCGTCCTATCGGCGTGCCGAGAGCAATCTCCTGCGTCAGCAGAGAACGGTCGCAGAGACCGAAGCCGAGGTGCGGAAACTGAATTATCGCCTCAAGGAGAGTGCGGTTCTCTCCGGCACGCTTGGCGGGCGCATTTCCGCAGGAATGACGGCGGCACAGACAGGTGTTCGGAATCTGACGAGTGGCTTCAATGTGCTGTCTGCAAAGATGGCTGCCGTTATGGCTGTGGCTGCAACAGGCGCGGGACTGTTCAACATCACCAAAGACGCGATGCTTGCGGGTGAGAACGTCTACAAACTCACACAGAGGCTTCACGTCTCGACAGGTGAGGCGGCGACGCTCAATCGGGTGTTTCAGCTTGCGGATACGGACATTAAGAGCGTCATTCCTCTGATCGCTCGTCTGGATAAGCAGGTATCTGCAGCGGGCAATTCCGGCAATGACACGTCTCGCGCACTCTCACGCTTCGGCATCGTGCTCAAAGATCAGCAGGGGAATCTCCTGCCGCTCAATGAGCAGCTGGCGCAGCTTGCCAAGGGATACAAGACAGCAAGCGAGGCCGGGATGGAGGAAGCGTATACCGCCGAGGTGCTCGGTGCGCGTGGTGCGGCACTCATCCCCATTCTCGAACAGTATGATGATCTGATGACCATTTCCTCGCGCGTCAGGACCACGGGACTGCTCGACCCCGAACAGGCACACGCGACCTACATCAAATGGCGTGAAATGGAGATGGAAGCGGGGCAGCTGAAAATTGCCCTTGGTGCGGCACTCCTTCCTGCTGCCGAAGAACTCATGCCGGAAATCAACGACGGTTTTGAATCTCTGGTTGAAACGATTCGTGACAATAAGGACGAGATCAAGGATGCCGTCCTTGGTTGGGGTGAAGCACTTAAGACCGTTGCCGAACTTGCGGGCTTTGTGGGCGAACAGATTCACAAGGTCAACGAACACGCTGAGCGAACAGCTGGCTTGTGAAAAACCATCCTGTGGCTTCTCCGCTGATTGCGATCCCGTTTCTTGGCGGCACCGTCCTCGACGCTCTCTACGGGGATGAATATAAGCAGTACCAAGAGCAACAGAAGATTGCCAAAGAGAAAGCTGCGGCAGAGGAGAAGGCGCGTGCCGAAGCGGAGAAGAATGCCAAGGCGCAGGAGCAGAATGCCAAAGCTGCGAAAATCCGTGCGGCAGCCGAGAAAGATACTGCAAAGACGGTCAGTGAATCTGCAAAGGTGACCGCACAACTGACGGACAGCTTATATACACTGACACACACAGATATTCAGAACAGCCTTCACGCTTTGGATCGCGAGGCCTTCGAATCCTTCCAGAAGGGTGCAGACCCGTATCTGATCGACGAATACCGTCTGGCAAAGGAAGCGAAGATTTATTCCGACTTTCAGCGCGACGTTGTGGACAAGGCGAATGCTCTCTACAAGACGGATCTCCAAAACAAGCTGGACGCCATCGCCCGTGAAGCCGATGCCTTTCGTCAGAAGGGCTTGGACGAGGTACAGACGCAGAACTGGCTCAGTGAGAGCAAAGCGCGTGTGATGGAGCAGTGGGAGAAGGATGTAGCGGGGAGTATCCGCTCCATTTGGAAAACCGAACTTGAAAACCGCCTTGCGGAGATCGAGCGCGAGAAGGATGCGTGGGTACAGAAGGGGCTGGACGAGGTCGAAGCGACGCGCTGGGCGGAGAAGGAGAAGCTCGATGTCAAGCGCAACGCCGCCTTGGAAGTTCTGCGCTCCCAGAAAGAGGAGCTGAAGGTATTCAAGCAGTCCGGACAGGTCGGATTGATGGAGTACCTGCGCAAGAAGAACAAGTTCACGGCAGAGGATCTGGGCCTGACACCGGAGCTTCTCCAACAGTTTCAGTCCGGGCGCAAATGGGCGATGGAGAATCTCCTGCCGAATTTCGCTCCCGAGAAGCGTGAGGACAGTTCCAACATCCGTGTCAACGGGCAGGAGTTTTCCTACTCTCAGATGATGGCAGGGCTTGGACAACAGGCGCAGAGCATCCAAACTGCGGGGCAGGGCGCAAGTGCTTCACAGCAAGGGGATCAGACATCTCCCACTATGACGGACAATCGCCAGATTCACATACAGGTGCAAATCGAGAATGCTGTTACGGAGGATAACGAGGGAATGCGTATGCTCGCCGATCACGTTGCCGACCGCATCCGTCCCGCCGTTGAAATGCCCTAGGGGGTGATTCCAATTCATATTCAAATTGGTGAGGTTAGAACGCTGAGTGTCGAGAACTGGCAGACCATTCCCGATGACCGTCAGCAGCTTTTAGAGATTGTCGGCGGAGCGGTGGTTCAGGATTTCGGGCATATTGCAGAGGGCGATCGCATTTCCTGCGCCGTTGTTGTGACTGCTGCCGACTGGGAGAAAATCAAGACATATTGGGACAGCCGCACGATGGTGTCCGTAACGGACGAGGGCGGGAATCTCCTGGCCTTGATGCGTGTTGTGGTGAAGTCCTACGAGTATATGGCACATTTCCCGAAGGTATATAAACTGTCTCTGGAATTTTGGAGGGTATGACAATGGCAGAACTCTTGCATATCTATATGAACAATCCAACCGAGGGCGGCAAGGACGGGACGGAGGTCAGCTCCGGCACGGAACTTTCTCCCATCTCCGTTCTCCTCGATGCGGGTAAGGGTGAGCAGAAAGCCGTCAAGTGCGCCGTGCGCTGCGAGAGCGGCTTCCATATCGACGGAGCCTTGACGATCAAATTCATTGGCGATCATGCGGATAAGTGGAAAGCGGCAATCAATAACGGATACACGACCGAGACCGCATTGGAGTCCGCCGAGTGGAAGGATGTTATTTCACTGCAGAACGTCCGCGACACGAATACTGTATTCTGGGTCAAGGCACTCAGCACTGCAGATGAGCCGCCGCAGCAGGATACGAGCGTGGACATTCAGGCAGAGGGGCTTTTGGTGTCGGACTGAGGAGGAGCGTATGGCGTTCAAATACATCAATCCGGGCTATGCGGAGCTGCTCTCGGTCAGCGGTGGCACGACGGTAGCAGGGGAACAGTACAGTAAAACGGGCATATCTTTTTGGCAAACGCAGATGAACAGGGGGCTTTTGCTCTCGGAGATCCCGACGGAGCTATACGGGCGGTTCGATGTGTTCCTAAAAAATCCAACGAATGCAGAAGATGCGCTTGTGTGGGTATGTATCGGATACTATAACGGCATCAAGATCAGCCCGAACCGCGCTGTATGGGACATCGAGATTCGTAAAGACGGCCGTAATATATATAGTCTCACCGACACCGCAGGGGTGATCCGCACAGATGCTGTCAATACGTTGTGGTTTCATATCAAGCAGGGTAATCATGCCGATGGAATCATGCACGTCATGGTCAACGGGCGTGAAATCTACCATGCACAGAACGAAGAACTCTGGTATGCCGGGGATTCCGAAGCAAAGACAGTAACCCTCTGCAGCAAAAGTAGCGATGCCCTGTTATCTAATCTCATCCTCTCGGATGAGGAGCTCAGCCCGCAGGAACAGGTTATTACGCTTCCTGTCAAGGCAACGCAAACAAATATGACCGACTGCGGTGATGGAAGTTATGAGGCGATGGCTGCGAATCAGGAGATTCTGCAATCTGTGGATACCGCGTCACTTATCACGCAGTACGGAGCGGACTCGCGTGTGACGGGGATTTCTCTTCTCGGGAATCCCGCCTATCGCACGGCAGAAGGGCTGTGTGCTTTGACGGCGATTGAAAAGAGCGGTGGGACGGTCACTGAATACGGCAGACATATCGCCGAACAGAATCCAACATCAGTTGTGATGGACACGCGCACTGTCTCCATGACGATTGAAGAACTCACGGGGCGGCAGTTCGGATGGAGAGCGGGGACATGAGCATCAAGCTAAAACCTGCCGTCTGCATCGCGTGGCTGCCGTTCGGGCGCATTCACATCAAGCCTGTCATATATGCCACGGTGATTCCCGTATTTCGTCAATCCGTGCAGGTGCGCGGAGATACGTCGCGCAGTCTCAACGCATCCATCGCCATGCGTGCAGATACCCTACGCGATATTCGGATCGGCAAACAAATCACGGTAACGGGCGACACACAGCGGCGCATTGGTCGCTGTTGTACAGTTCTCGTAGATACGAAACGAACTCTTGTCAAACAATCACGCATCGTTGCAGACACGAAAATCGAGATTCCTCATACACTGACCTATGCAGAGTTCAAGGAGCGGGGGATTCGCTCGTTCTCCGTGACGCTCGGCGAACTCAGTCTCTCGGATAACATTCAACTCGAAACGGTGAGTCCGCTTGCCATTGGCGCGAGTGTAGAAGGGCGGGTGATGGATTATGCCTTCCGCTTCCTCGTCGAGGAAACGAGTCAGCGCGGCATCGTGCAGTCCGTCAAGGGAACGTACAGTAAGGACACTCTCCTCTACACCCCCATCCATATCTACATCGAGCGGGCGAAGGTGTCGCGCTATGCTGCCGAGATTGCCGCAGCACTTGGTTTGAAATTACACCGTCTGACCGATGATTTCATCCCATCTCAGAACTTTGAGGGAAGCGGCATGACCTACCATGACTTCATCTCTGCTCTCTTTGGGTGGGCGGCAAAACTGCCGCATCGTCAGATCAATGTGTTCATACGGGGCGACACGCTTCACATCATTCAGCGCGGGATGGAGGAGTCTGTCATTGACATTACGAACTGGCCGCACGCGCAGCCGACCGTAGAGCGGAAACTCGTGCGTTCCGTCTGGCACAGCGCGAACAACAATCATGAAAGTGGAGCGCACAACGAGGAGGATACCGCTCCCGTTCCCTTCACGGGTACGATTTCATTCAAAGAGATTAGCCGTACTTACTCCAACGGCTTTCTCGTGCGCGAGACGAACGAAAACGGCTACAGCACCTATTTCTATGACGGGGAGTATCTCGCCGAAACGCACGCACAATGTGGACGGTTCGACAAGCCGTACGGATTACGCCTACGCCACTACGGGGCGCGATGTCTATCTCTTCAAGGAATGGGAACGTACAACAGAGGCGGTCAATGACGGGAAAAAGCATACGGAATATGACTGGGAGGATTGGAGCAACGAGAAGGGAACGGAGCGCATCACCTACCATGCGCCGCTTGGCTACGGATGGTATGCGACCACGGTTTATGTGGACGGCGTGCTCGAAGGAAGCTCATTGTCGCAGGGAAAGCCTGGCGGCAAGGCAAGTCAGTTCACCGTCGAGCAGTCGAATCTCAGCCTTGGTGCTCATTACGCCAGTGATGATACGCTGCCGTATTCTTCTCTCATCGACACCGAGTTTCCCGTTGTGGGCTCGGAGTATTTACAGACGCTGACGAGAGAGATCGAATGGCTGAACCGCAGGACGCAGGAGACAATCATGGTGGAGATTCGCGCACGGATTCAAACGGCATCCTGGACATTGACCATATCGTCGATTTCACCGAGCGCATCCGTTTTGAGGGACATGAGTATTTCTTGCAGTCGAACACAGTGGAACTCACGCCGCGCCTTTTGCGGCAGACGATCAAGATGGTGAGGTGGTACGGATGAACGGTGTCATGGGGCTTGCGGCGGCAATCCGAGCGGGAATAAAGCACGCGCAGATGGATGAGTTCAAGGCACAGCGCGGCAGGATTCAGAATGGACGTGTTCATATCGGCGAGCGATCCTATCCCTTTCGTGCGGCAGTGGACTGTAACACCAGTGACGGAAGTCTTGTGTGGGTACAGATTTCAAAGGGCGATACTGCCGTCATTGTGGGAGCGTGAGCTTATGCACAGGGCGCGAGTGAAAGCTGTGAGCGGGAATCGGGTGCTTGCGGATGGTGTGTGGCTTACCTGCATAGGAAATCGCACCGTCTATCCGGGCGAATGGATCTGGACGGACGGTCGCTGCGTCTACGGGCATGAATCCGAGGGCGGCGGCAGCTACATTCCGACGAATGTCCTTTCCGGTATACCGATTCTGCGGCGCGAGTGGAAGGACAACAAAGCATTGACCCGCTATGCATATTATGCGAAAGGTAAACTTCGCAATCTTGGCTTTGGCAAAGACGAAGAGTGGATGGTTAATCGCGGCAGTCATTTTGCATTTTTTGATGACGCTTATCTTGATGCCGAGATGGATGAGCAGGGAAATGTCTACACGCTCGGGTATGCAAACGTCCTTGTGGATTCTATTACCGGAATAGAGCATCATAATGGCATCTCCCATGTCAGGTGCAACGGAAAGATCATCGCTACATACGATCTTGAGAAGGCATTTGGCACTCCTCCTGTGGACGATCCATATGACCACTACACTTGCCAACCGCTCGAAGGACGGGTGGATCAGCAAGGAAGATTCAAATTGCTCATATGGCATCAAGTATCGCGGAAGCTGTGGGATGGGACTTGGATCAGTTCCGAGCGCCATGTGGTCTTTGACGGCACGAACATCGAACCGTGGAGCGAGGAATCCAAAACTTCGTGGAAAGATCCTGTCACCGGCGAAACACAACAATCTCACACGAAATGGATTGCACCGGATTACAGTGTCCGCTTTCCCATCTATGACGGGATGTATATGCTTTTGCCAAGCGATAGGAATTTTATGGGGGACTCCGGCAAATGCAGCACCCCCATCTATAACGCGCAGGATGAGCTAATCATGAAGATTGATACACATGCGGGTGGACGTGTGAATATCTGCCCTTTGGATCAAGGGAAATATCTCGTTAGCATGGTGCTCAGTTCCATCTTGTGGAATGAGACCTCTGAACTGTATTTATGGGAAGAGGGAAAACTGACGCATCTGATGCGCGGCTGTCTGAACCGCCGTCTGCATAGGATGGATCATCTCGGAAAATGGAAGAAAGCAGGGGGGCTTTGATGATGGATCATATTCTTACCATACGTCTTTATGCGGCGGGCATTGGCATCGTGGTCGGGGAGTTCCTCGGCAGCTTCGACGATCTGCTCTATGCCCTCATCGCATTTGTGGCAACGGATTACATCACGGGTGTTCTGCGTGCGATTGTGGAGAAGAAGCTGTCCAGTACCATCGGATTCAAGGGAATCTGCAAGAAAGTCTGCATCTTTACTCTTGTCGGCGTGGCGAATGTGTTAGATGTTCACATCATCGGCAGCGGCTGCGTCCTGCGTTCTGCCGTGATCTTCTTCTACATCTCGAATGAAGGAATCTCGATCATCGAGAACGCAGAACGGATGGGGCTTCCTGTTCCACAGAAATTGCAGGATATGATGCATAGTCTCGGAGATAAATGAATATTACTGATCGTTGCCCACTGCGAATTTCGTGGTGGGCAATATTTTTTTGAGAAAACGTCCTTTTTTCCGGTCTCCCAAGGCTACCTATCAGAGGGAAGGAAAATCCCTCGGAAAGAGAGGTAAAGCAAAATGGAGCACAATCTGAAAATCAGTGTCTCCAAGGAGTCAATGGACGATGGCATTGTCGCTTGTCGGAACATCACCTTGCGGGAGCGGATCCTTCGCTTTCTGTTGGGTGAGAAATGCAAGCTGACGATCCTCGTGCCGGGAGATACGGTGCGAGAGATCGCCATCAAGGACGTGGGAGGTGTATGTCGTGGATAGGAAAGAACTGGAACTTGCGGTGTCGGAAATCCGCAGCTGCGGCGAAATGCTCCTTGGAGCGGCAGAGCGTTTGGTACGTGCTTTCGAGGAATCGCCTGCAGAACAGGTCGAAACCATCGCTCCGCAGGAAGCTACGCTGACCATCGAAGATGTACGGTGCGTTCTTGCTCAAAAATCTCGGGAGGGATTTACGGCAGAAATCCGTACTTTGCTGGAAAAGCATGGCGCGGACAGGTTGTCGAACATCGCGCCGGAGCATTATGCGGCACTCCTGAAGGAGGCTGAGAAGATTGGCACGTAAACACGCCGTCCTCTCGGCATCCTCTGCCGCACGTTGGATTGCCTGTCCGCCGTCGGCGCGGCTCAATGCGGAGCAATCCGACACGCCGAGCGAGTACGCTGCACAAGGCACGGACGCGCATACGCTCTGCGAGTACAAACTCCGCAAGGCTCTGGGTAAGCGGGTGCGCGATCCGACCAAGAAGCTGTCTTCCTATGACAGTGAGATGGAAGAGTGTGCAGAATTCTATGCACAGTTCGTTATGGGGCTTGTGGCGCAGTTCCGCGAGGAGTCGAAGGATACGATGGTGTCGGTGGAGCAGCGCGTCGATTTCTCGGCGTTTGTACCGGATGGCTTCGGTACAGCCGACACGCTTATCATTTCGGGTAAGACCGTCTGCATTGTGGACTACAAACACGGCAAAGGCATCGAGGTCAGTGCCGAGCGCAATCCGCAGATGATGTGCTACGCGCTCGGATGCATCCAGATGTTCGACAGTCTGTATGACATCGAGTCGATCTGGATGATTATCTTCCAACCGAGACTCAGCAACATCTCGGAGTACACTATCTCGAAAGCTGACCTTCTGTCATGGGCGCAAGACACGCTTGTACCTGCGGCAAAACTGGCACACGCGGGAGAAGGCGAGTTCTGTGCAGGGGCGCACTGTCAGTTCTGCAAATCAAGGCGACCTGCCGCAAACGGGCAGAGTACAATCTGGAACTCGCCCGGTATGACTTTGAGATGCCACCGGCCTTGGAGGACGCAGAGGTGGAAGCGATTCTTGCAAAGGCTGACACACTCGCCGCATGGGTCAGCGACATCAAGGAGTACGCCTTGCAGCGGGCGATCCAAGGCAAGCAGTGGACAGGCTGGAAGCTGGTCGAGGGTCGCTCCAATCGGAAATACACCGATGAGGCGGCTGTCGCCAAAACTGTCAAAGAAGCAGGCTTTGAGCCGTATGAGCAAAAACTGCTCGGAATTACGGCGATGACCGCGCTTCTTGGAAAAAATAAGTTTGAGGAACTGCTCGGCAGCCTCGTTGTCAAGCCGCAGGGGGAAACCAACCCTCGCTCCGATGAGCGACAAGCGGCCTGTGATGAATACCGCAGCAGAAGATTTTAAGGAAAGTTGAGGAAAAGTACCATGGCAAAAGTTATCAATCCGACAAAAGTGATCACGGGTGTCAAGACACGTTGGAGCTATGCCAACGTCTGGCAGGCAAAGTCCATCAACGGCGGTACGCCGAAGTTCAGCGTGTCGCTTATCATCCCAAAGTCTGACACCAAGACCGTGACGGCAGTGAGGAGCGCCATTCAGGCGGCATATGACGAGGGACAGAGCAAACTCAAGGGAAACAGCAAGTCCGTACCCGCGCTCACGGCGATCAAGAACCCGCTCCGCGATGGCGACGTGGAACGCCCGGATGATGCGGCGTACAAGGACAGCTACTTCATCAATGCGAACTCGGCCACAGCTCCCGGTATCGTGGATGCCGCCCGCAATCCGATCATCGAACATTCGGAGGTCTACTCCGGCGTTTACGGACGCGCAAGCATCAACTTCTACGCATTCAACTCGAACGGCAACAAGGGCATCGCTTGCGGGCTGAACAACCTGCAGAAGATTTCCGACGGAGAGCCGCTTGGCGGTAAGACCCGTGCCGAGGATGACTTCGCCGATGAGGACGAGGATTTCCTCAGCTAAATAAGAGTTGACCGACATGGGCAGCGGGGATTCGTCCTCGCTGCCCGTGTCGCAGAAGGAGAAGTGACATGAAGTCCATTTCTATCGATCTCGAAACGCGAAGCAGTGTGGATCTTGGGAAAAGCGGCGTATATCGTTACGCCGAGGCAGAGGACTTCGCAATCCTGCTCTTCGGCTATTCCGTAGACGGCGGCGCGGTGGAGGTCATTGACCTTACCTGTGGGGCGCAGATTCCGCAGGAAATTCTGGATGCTCTGACCGATGAGAGCGTCATCAAGTGGGCATTCAACGCCAACTTTGAGCGTGTGTGCCTGTCGCGTTACTTGTCGGACTTGGGGATAGACCTCGATCCGTTCCATGCCAATCATCCACTTTCTACGGAGTGCGCTCACTTCCTGAATCCTCGTAGCTGGCGATGCACGATGGTCTGGTCTGCCTACATGGGCTTGCCGCTCTCACTTGCCGCCGTCGGACGGGTGCTTGGACTGGAAGAGCAGAAAATGACAGAGGGCAAGGCACTCATCCGCTATTTCTCTGCGTCGCCGTTCCATGAACCTACAGGAGAGAAGTGGGAACTCTTCAAGTCTTACAATCGTCGCGATGTCGAAGTGGAGATGGCGATTCAACAGCGTCTGTCCAAATATCCTGTGCCTCCGTCGGTATGGGAGGAGTATGTGCTAGACCAGGAGATCAATGACCGTGGGATACGTCTGGATATGCCCTTGGTGGAGAATGCTGTCCAGATCGACGCATGCACGAAGGAGAGACTGACGGACAGGCTAAAAGCTCTGACCAAGCTTGAGAATCCGAACAGTGTGGCGCAAATGAAGGCCTGGCTCAAAGAACGCGGTGTCGAAACAGAGTCGCTTGACAAAAAGTCTGTGACTGCCCTTCTTGCCAATGTTCCCACTCCGCTGAAGGAAGTACTGGAACTTCGGCAGCAGCTTGCAAAGTCCTCGGTGAAGAAATATCAGGCGATGCAGAATACAATTTGCTCGGATGGTCGTGCGCGGGGAATGTTCCAGTTCTATGGAGCGAACCGTACCGGGCGGTTTTCGGGACGCCACATTCAATTACAAAATCTTCCTCAGAATCATCTCGCCGACCTTGAGTGCGCTCGTGCCCTCGTGCGGCAGGGAAATTATGATGCACTGGAAATGCTCTATGAATCCGTGCCGGATGTACTTTCTCAGCTGATCCGCACTGCCTTTATCCCGAAGGAGGGCAGGAAATTCATCGTTGCGGACTTTTCAGCCATCGAAGCACGGGTACTGTCATGGCTTGCCAAAGGAGCGATGGCGCATGGACACTTTTGCCAAGAACGGCGACATCTACTGCGCCACGGCAAGCCGGATGTTTCACTGCAATGTGGTCAAGCACGGCGAGAACGGGCATCTGAGACAGTACGGGAAGGTAGCGGAGTTGTCGAGTGGCTACGGCGGATCCGTCGGTGCGCTGAAAGCGTTCGGCGCATTGGAATCCGGGATGAAGGAAGATGAGCTGAAGCCGCTCGTGGATGCTTGGCGTTCGGCAAATCCGAACATCGTGGATTTCTGGTGGGCAGTGGATCGTGCGGCAAAGGACTGCATCAAGGAGCGCAGCACAAAAGTCACGCACGGAATCCGGTTCATCTATCAGGGCGGCATGATGTTCATCGAACTACCGAGTGGTCGCAGACTCTCCTATGTGAAGCCGCGCATCGGAGAGAATCAGTTCGGCGGCGAATCCATTACCTACATGGGACTCGATCTCTCGAAAAAGTGGGCGCGGATCGAATCCTACGGCCCGAAGCTCGTGGAGAATATCACGCAGGCCATCAGCCGTGACATTCTCTGCTACGCCATGCAGACGCTGCGAACGATGGATATTGTCGCACACGTCCATGACGAACTCATTATCGAATGCGACGAGCGAGTCGCGCTTTCTGCCGTGTGTGCGCAGATGGCGCGAACTCCGCCTTGGGCAGACGGACTCCTGCTTCGCGCCGATGGTTTTGAATGTAATTTCTATCAAAAAGAGTAAAAACGTCCCTTTTCACCTCCTGCCAAGGCTACCTTGCAGGAGGTGTTTTCTATGACGGAAGAACAGAAACAACAAATCTATACACTCCGCAGAGGTGGACTGGGATACAAAAAGATAGCCTCGTCGATGGGCATATCCGTCAATACCGTGAAGTCCTTTTGCCGCAACAACGAACTGACAGGGAGTCCTACATCTGCTGTGTGTCTCTTTTGCGGCAAGCCTCTGGTGCAGATACCAAAGAGAAAGCAGCGGAAGTTCTGTTCGGTTCAGTGTCGGGAGATGTGGTGGAGCAGGAATCGTGACAAAGGGAATAAGCCGACAGGCGAAACCTGTCGCTGCGCTCATTGCGGCAGGATATTTTCTGCTATCGGCGTGAGCATCGGAAGTATTGCTCCCACGCCTGTTATGTCGCGGAGCGGTTTCAAGGTGGTGGTATCCGTGCGTAAAGAACAGTACCGCGCGGATATGCTCTATCACATGTCGCTCTCCGTAGCAAAGACCATGCGGGCGAAGGGGCTCATTACAGCGGATGAGTATGCTGAAATCGACACCGTGCTCCTTGCAAAATATCAGCCGTATCTTGGTCGGCTTATCTCGGAAAATGCTTGATAAATCCGCTTCACAGAGCAATATATAGGATGGAAAGGAGGTTGATAGAGTGCCTGAGGTAAGAAAAATCGAGCCAGTCGTTACCGCCCTAAAGCCGAGAAAGCGTGTGGCTGCATATGCCCGTATCTCGATGGAATCGGATCGGCTGAACCACTCGCTTTCCGCGCAGATCAGCTATTTCAGCGAACTTATCCAAAGGAATCCTGAATGGATTTATGTCGGCGTTTATGCAGACAGCGGAATCTCCGGCGGCGACATACGGCGCAGGGCAGAGTTTCAGCGCCTCATCGACGACTGCAATGCCGGGAAAATAGACATCGTTCTCTGCAAGAGCATTTCGCGGTTTGCCCGCAGCACGGTTGATCTATTGGAAACCGTGCGCCATCTAAAATCCATCGGCGTAGAAGTGCGGTTTGAGAAAGAGAATATACATACCCTCTCGTCTGATGGTGAACTTTTACTCAGCATTTTGGCAGGCTTTGCGGAAGAGGAAAGCCGCAGCCAGTCCGAGAATGCCAAATGGGCGATCCGGAAGAAATTCGAGCGAGGGAAGCAATGGCATGTCGCAGCTTACGGTTATCGTTGGAACGGAGAAACCTTCGTTGTCTGTGAGGAGGAGGCAGAGGCCGTCCGCATCATATTCGATAACTTCCTAAAGGATGTCCCACTCGGTCATACTGCCAAATGGCTCAAGGAGAACGGACATGCCTGTTCGATACCGTTCATCCACTATGTTTTGGAGAATCCCGTTTACGTCGGTGATGTCATCCTTCAGCGGTATTTTACGGAGAACCCTCGGACGCACAATGTCTTCAAGAACACAGGGCAGCTTCCGCGCTACCTTGTCACCGATAATCACGAACCGATCATTGACCGTGAGATATTCGAGAAGGTACAGGAGAAGATCAAGGCGAACTATGAGTTCAATCCTGCGGCACATCGCATTGTAAAGCCGAGTTGTTTCTCGGCAAAAATCATCTGCGGAAGATGCGGCGCACACTTCGTCAAGGGCGTGACCAAAACCAACAGGCATGACGGCTTGCAGGAGCATTGGTTTTGCTACGGCAAAATTCACAAGCGAATGTGCGATGCAAGGAACATCCGCGGGTATCGTCTGTGGGAGGCGTGCTGCGAGGTTCTGGGGCTGACGGTATTTGACGAGAATGTTTTTGCGCGGACGGTGGAGAAGATTCTCACCACCGATACGGACAGTCTCGTCTTCCATTTTTATGATGGCACGGTGACAACCGCCCGCATCCATTATTTCAGTCAGGACGAGAAGAAATACACCGACCCGCACAGAAAGCCCTTCGGTTACACATGGAGTCAAAACGGTTATGTGATTGTTCCAAAAGAGGCAGAAGCCGTGCAGTTGGTGTATCAGTATTATGCCGAAGGATGGAACATCACGGATATTTCACGTGAACTCGAATCCAAGGGCTATCAGAGCATTCGGGGCAGATTTTCCCGCCGTGTGGTAACAACAGTTCTCGACAGCGATTTCTACATCGGCAATCGAACCATCAAGGGACAGTTTACGGAAAGTGGTGTGGATGAGGTTATCGAGAATGACCACGCACCGATTGTCAGCAAAGAACTGTTCGATACCGTCCAAAAGCGGCGGACGGTTGAACTGAAAAAGCAGGAACGGCGCATTGCCACAAGGAGGCGAATAGACAATGAGAAGCGTAACGGTCATCCCCGCCAGCGTCAATAAATTCTCGGCGCAGCCCTTATCTGCCACAGAAAAGCGTAAAGTTGCGGCGTATGCGCGGGTTTCTACGGATGAGGAGGAACAGCAGACCAGCTATGCCGCCCAATGCGATTATTACGAGCGGTACATCAAGAGCCGTGCAGATTGGGCGTTCGTCAAGGTATATGCCGATGAAGGAATCAGCGGCTGCAATACCCGGAAGCGTGAGGCATTCAAGGCGATGGTGCAGGATGCCCTGGACGGCAACATCCAACTGATTCTCACGAAATCTGTGTCGCGCTTTGCGAGAAACACCGTGGACAGCCTCACAACCATACGAAAACTGAAAGAGCATGGGGTAGAGGTGTGGTTCGAGAAGGAGAACCTTAAAACATTTGATCCCAAAGTGGAAATGCTATTGACCATTTTGGCGAGCCTCAGTCAGGAGGAATCCCGCTCCATCTCAGAGAATGTGAATTGGGGCATCCGCAAGAAAATGACGGACGGGAAATTCAGCCTCGGCTACAGCCATTTTCTCGGTTATGACAAGGGCGCGGATGGTTCGCTTGTCATCAACGAGGAAGAGGCAAAGGTGATCCGCAGGATTTACGCGCTCTACATCAAGGGAATGTCGCCTTACGGCATCGCGAAAGTTTTGACCGAGGAAGGAATCAAAACGCCTGGTGGGAAAACACGATGGAGCGACAGCACCGTCAAAAGCATTCTTCGCAATGAGAAATACTGTGGGCGGGCACTTCTCCAAAAGACATTCACCCCGGATTTTCTGACCAAGAAAACCGTCAGGAACACCGGGCAAGTCCCGAGTTACTATGTGGAGCACAGTCACGCGCCGATCATTGACCCGGATGTTTACGACATGGTGCAGCGAATGATGGAGGGACGCAAGCGGGGGAGGGACAGAATCAGCTCTGTCAGCATTTTCTCGAGCAAACTCAGATGCGGCGACTGCGGTTCTTGGTACGGCTCGAAAACGTGGCACTCAACGGATAAGTACAAACGGGTTATTTGGCAATGCAATCACAAGTTTCGTGGCACGAAATGCAGCACGCCGCATTTTACAGAGGACGAAATCAAGGAACTGTTCGTTCGCGCCGTCAATCTGCTGCTTGCCGAAAAAGAAGAAATTATCTCTACCTACGAAATGATGCGGGATAAGCTGTTCTCCACCACGGCACTTGTCGAGGAGCGCAGGGCATTGGAAAATGAACTGAATGTCACGGCAAGACTGGTGGAGGACTGCATTAAGGAAAATGCCCGTATTGCCCAAGACCAGACGGCATACGAGGAACGCTACCAAAGCCTTGTCGAGCGGTACGAAAGCGCAAAGAAGCGGTATGATGAGATCGTCGAACAGATAAGCGACCGAACAGTCCGGGGCGAACAAGTTTCCATTTTTCTGGAAAAACTGAGAGAACAGGATTTAATCGACACGTTCGATGACGACCTCTGGCTCTCGATGGTGGATTTCATCACCGTGCACGATAAGAGCAAAGTGACCGTCACCTTCAAGGACGGGAGCGAGATAAAACTGGACAGATAAACGACGAGCGGGAGCCGGTGAGAAAAAGCCGATGCCCGCTCTTTTCTTATTTTGACACCCTGAAAAATGTCCGAGTACAGGAAAAATGTAAGGGTTCAGAGGAAAAATATCATTGTATTAAAGCAAGTGTGCAGGGGGAGCTTTTAATAACAATTATGTCCAGCCTAGCCCAGGAGGAGAGCCGCAGCATCTCGGAGAACACCACATGGGGCAAGCGCAAGCAGTTCGCCGAGGGCAAGACCAGTGTCGGCTACAGCGCATTCCTCGGCTATGACAAGGATTTCAAAATCAACGAGGAACAGGCGAAAGTGGTGAAGCTCATCTACAAACTCTTTCTTGGTGGGCGATCCTTCTATGCCATTACCAAGGAACTGGAGAAGTGCGGCATCAAATCCCCGTCGGGAAAGGATAAGTGGTATATCTCCACGGTACGTTCCATTCTTACCAACGAGAAGTACCGTGGCGATGCACTGATCCAGAAAGAGTATACGGCAGACTTCTTGGATAAGACGCGACGCAGAAACACAGGAGAGATTCCTCAGTACTATGTGGAAGAACATCACGAGGCGATTATTTCACCGGACTTGTTCGACTTTGTGCAGACAGAAATCAAGGAGCGTGAAAAGAGAGGAAAGCACAGCGGTGTGAGCATCTTCGCGAACAAAATCAAATGCGGCTGCTGCGGCGCATGGTACGGGGCGAAGGTGTGGCACTCCACGGACAAGTACCGCAGAGTGATCTACCGCTGCAACAAGAAATACGCCCACAAGGGGAAGCCGTGCAACACACGGCATTTGACGGAGGAAGAAATCAAACAGATTTTCGTCAAAGCACTGAACTCCTTGGTAGAGGTCAAAGAGAACGCGATTGCAGAACTCTGCTCCCTGATTGACAGCGTTTGCCAAACGGGGGAGCTTGGCGATGAACACGATAGAGCAGAGCAGGAACTCGGCATTTTGGCAGAACAGCTAAAAACGCTGATTCGTGAGAATGCACGGGTGGCACAGGATCAGACGATGTATCTGAAGCACGAAAATGAGATTCGCGCACGCTATCTGGAAAAGCAGGGGAATTTGGAGAAGCTGGATGAGCAAATTGCCGCGAGGGAGAGAAAGAGAAAAACCTTGGAGGGCATGATTCAAGTGGTATGTGGTATCGACGGGGAGCAGATTACGTTTGACGAGGAGTTATGGGGCGGGCTGCTCGATCACATTGTGGTCAAGAAGGATGGGCAGGTGGTTGTAGTTTTCAAGGGCGGGATTGAGATAGCTATTAGATAAAGAGCGCATGGTTAATGGAATTACGAGCTTTTATGGTAAAGCAATAAAACTTATGATATACTAAAATCGTATAGAACATTTTTACCAATCTGTTGAAAGTAGGGAGCTAATATGGGACACCCAGTTCAGGGAATGCGTATTGTATACGATGCGATGACGCAGGCAATTGATCAAGGAAAGCCACTCTCAAATGATACCATAATACATTTGCTTGAAAATTTAGTTGATGATGAAAAAATCATTGAAAATAAGGATAGATTTTTCAAGGGATATAGAAGTGAGGATTTATTTAGAAAAGTATATTCTCTTTTACCTTGGGTGAAGCTTATTACTCCTTTGGGACAAGAACAATATCCCAAAGAATCAAAAGAAGAATATCAAATTCCGGATTATATGCTTACCTACGAAGTGGGTGAAAGGCAACAAACAGCTAAAGTCCTCATAGAAGCTAAATTGGTTGATGCTGATAAAATGTCATTTCGACTTCTAAAAAATACATATGGGGTTTTAAATCAATACGCAATAGATAATAATATGCATCTTCTTTTTGCGATATTCTGGCGTAAAAATATGTATTGGACAGTAAATGATATAAGTTCCTTTCGTGAAAAAAATAGTGAATATAAGATATCCTTTGAAACTGCTGTTCAAAATGATATTTCTGCTATATTTGGAGATTATTATTACATATTTTTCAGAGTCAGCTTTTTCGCAGAACGGTATTTTCTAAAGAATTAGAAAGCGAGTCGAAATATCTTTATACTTCTACCGATGGCTATGGAGTGGCTATAAATGATGAGTTATCATTAGACAAAAAGAATTGGATAGTTTTAGATCGCTTAGAAACACCTGTGATAGATAGTATGTTTGATTTTAAAGAAGAAATTTTGGAGGTAACAGAACTAACTACCGAGGTTATAGAGCAGTTTATCCCAAAAACCTAAACCCTATTGTATAAAAATTATCGCACATGCTATTAAATTATTTATTTAAAGTGTACCTATATGATAAAGAAATGTATATTAGGGAAAATCCTATTGTGGAGAACTGCTTTCATATAATGGATACAGTCCGTCGTAAATTAGGTGGAGTAAGAGGCTATCAGATTCCGCATGATAGGAAACAAGGTATACAAGACTTGATTAGAACACAATTTGGAAGCACTCATATCATGAAAGAATATGATAAAACTCCTCGTCCTAAGAGAGGAAATCTGTTAGTAATCCCTCACGAATCATGATATACAGTTGTAAAAATCGAAAATATTAGTACCTATCAGGAGAATCCCATTCATCGTATCTGTAGTGCCCCTAAAAAGTCAGACTTGAAAGCGTAGGAAAGAAATTTCCTGCAATTTGTTATGTAGAGCGCCTGCGACAGTATCGCTGCAACAAGAAATATTCCCAAAAGGGAAAGCCGTGCGGCGCGAGGCATCTGACGGAAGAGGAAATCAAACGGATTTTCGTCAAAGCACTGAACTCCTTGGTGGAAGTCAAAGAGAACGTAATTGGGGAACTCCGATCTCTGATTGACACTGTTTGCCAAACGGGGGAGTTGACGGAGGAGCGTAACGGTATAGAGCAGGAACTTTGTGTTTTGACAGAACGGCTCGAAATGCTGATTCACGAGAATGCACGGGTGGCACAGAATCAGACAGCATATCTGAAACAGGAAAATGAGATTCGCGCGCTCTATGTGGAAAAACAGGGGCATCTAGCGAGGTTGGATGAGCAAATTGCCGAGAGGGAGAGTAAGAGAAAGACCTTGGAGGGCATGATTCAAGTCGTATGTGGGATCAATGGAGAGCAGCTTGAGTTCGACGAGGATTTGTGGAGCGGGCTGCTCGAGCACATTGTGGTTAAGGAAGGCGGAGCGGCAGTCGTTGTTTTCAAGGGTGGGATTGAAATTGGTGTTTATGGATGAAGATATAAATTCAAGAGATCACCTTTCACGCAAAAGATTCCATTTACCAGAAGCAGCCTCGCAACAGACACAGCAAAAAGGACGACCTTTCAGTCGCCCTAAGAAAGATGCCCTTCAATCATCGGTATGGGGCAGCAAGACTCAAATCGTCACCGTTCCACTGTGTTCCATATCGACGGTCACTGTCGCAGTGGGAAATGTGATCTCGTAGACAATGAGTGCATCACCGACGGCGGCAATTGTTTCGTCGTAGCCCGGAATCTTTGCTGCAAAGGTATCGGCAAAATCGTGGATACTGTGATTGCTCTTCGCGGCAGTGCCGACGGCACGGACGTGTGCCGTTCCCCCCGTCATGAGGGATCGTGGTGAACGAAACTGTATGGTTTGCGTCGATTTCACTAACCTTTGCATTGTCTGGAAAGGTTGCGAAGTAGACGAGCTTTTTCTCCTCTGCATAGACAAAATTCACAATGCGCACATGGGGCGTATTGTCCACCGATGTTGCAAGTGCGAGGTCTTGATGTGCTGCCATCAGGCGCAGAAATTCGTTACTCATGTTCATATCCATACTCCTTTTCTTTGTGGAATAGTTGTAGTATAGTATAAAAAGGTGTCAATTTGCGGCACCTTTATGGAGGATGTGTATGAATAAATCCGAGCGTCTGAATGATATGATACGTTATCTTTCGGGAAAGAACTCTTTTCGACTGCGTGATCTGATGGCGCGATACAGTATTTCGCGCAGTTCCGCTCTGCGCGATGTGCGTGCACTTGAGGAGTTGGGACTGCCAATTTTCACACGCGTAGGACGTGGCGGGTCATATGGGAGTCTACCGAATCGTATACTTACGCCGATCCTTTTTACAGTAGATGAAATGTATGCGCTTTACGTTGCCATGCGTACGCTCGACTCATATCAGACCACACCGTTTCATCTGGATGTGGTGCGTCTGCGGGAGAAATTTGAGGAGTGCGCTCCTCTCCACAGGACATCCCTGCATCGTATCGCGGATATTTTACGCCTTGATGTAACGAAGCACGCGAATGAGAGTGCATGTTTGCGGGATATTTTACAGTTTGCTGTAAAGGAGCAGCCCTGCGTGATTTATTATCAAAAGAAAGAACTGCGCCGCTATACAGTGCAGTTCTTCGAGATTCGCGCAGCGTATGGGCAGTGGTATGGGACGGCACACGATTTCGAGATGGGGCAGGCGCGTGTCTTTCGGTGTGACCGCATCACTGCGGTGGAGGAGTGTATGGATGTGGCGGGGATGCCTCTCTCGTCCTTTGCACGCCCCTCAGAGGAACTTTATCGCCGTGCAGATGCTCTCTCCTTTGTTGTCGAAATTACAGCAAAAGGACGAGATTTTTTTTATAAAGAACACTATCCATCCATGCGACTTGTGGAGGAGAATGGGCGGTACTATATCCATGGATTTTACAATGTGGGCGAGGAGGAGTTTATCGCGGATTACTTTATCCACTATGGAGATGAAGTTCAAACGGTCGAGTCTATAGCACTCAGAGAGGTGATCCGTACACGGCTACGTACGTTGACGATGCATTATAAGGAGATGGCTTAATTACTCATCGACTACATTTTGATTATGTGCAGAACCTCCCGCATAGGGAAACTGTGGCAGGCACAAACGAAATGCGAAGGTCTCGCGATCAACGATACCGATTGTCTGATCGCTATCGTATAGGGCGAGAAGGAACTCTGCCATTTGGTTGCTTGTGTGATAGGTGCCGAACGCCTTGTCATAGTCATAGGCGGCGTTGTTGTTCGCGACTGCGCCGAACTCGGTCTGCGTTGCAGCGGGGGCAAGGAGCTTGCACGGAGCTTCGCGCCGTGTGCTATGAGTTCATGTGCGAGTCCCTCGGTGAATGCACTGACATAGAATTTTGTTGCGCAGTAGGTGACAGCAGTTGGGACAATGGTGTAGCCGCCGACGGAGGAAATGTTGATCAGCTGCGTATCTTCTATCTCAGCGAAGTCTCGTACGAAGAGTGTGGAAAAGACGGTCAGTGCCTCGATGTTTAGATGAAGCATTTGTCTGATTTTGTCAAGGTTGGATGTGCCGACTGCGCCATAGCTTCCAAAGCCCGCATTGTTGATCCATGTCCCAATAGGTAAGGCTTTTATTGTATCATAGACTTGTGTGACGTTCTCGACAGAAGAGAGATCGGCAGTTTTGATAACGATGTCCAGTGCCGGATGTGCGGCAAGAATCTCTTCCTTTAGGGCATTTAGTCGCTCTGTGCGCCGTGCAATAAGGATGAGGTTGTGTCCGCGCTCAGCGAATGCTTTTGCTGTCGCCGCTCCGATGCCGGAGCTTGCTCCCGTGATGACGGTGTATCTGTTGTTTTGTTTGCTCATGATGAAATCCTCCTTCTGGCACTACTTTACAATATAGAGTATACTCTATGTCAAGGAGAGGATTTTATGGAATATAGTATTGGTGAATTTTCACGGAAAACGGGGCTGGGAATTCATACGCTGCGTTATTATGAGCATGAGGGACTGCTCCTGCCGGAGCGTACGGCGGCGAATCGGCGGTGTTACTCTGAACGAGATGTTGCGTGGGCAGCATTCATCCTGCGACTCAAGGAGACGGGGATGCCAATTCGGGAGATTCGGCGCTATGCTGCGTTGCGGACAGAGGGCGACGATACTCTTTCAGCGCGGATGGAAATGCTCATAGGGCACCGTGCCAATCTTGCGGCAGAGGTGGAGAAGCTGCACGCACATATGGAGGCACTCGATGCCAAGATCGCATTTTATTGTGAGGCAATCGAGGAGCATGGTAAAGAATGATTTGATGCGGAGTGAGCTAGTCATATTATGCACATATGGAAGATATTGCCATGATACCTGTGTTGTCTCACACAAAGAACTTTCCGCTGTTGTTGGGACGCTACAGGCGGGATTTTTTTCGCAAAGAATCATTAGGCAACTTCCCCTATCCTGTGTTATAATTTTTCTTATATTTGAAACGTAGGAGGGAAGGCCGTTGTTTGCAAAGACCTATGGTGCGACGACCCTCGGGATTGACGGACGGATTATCGACGTTGAGGTGGATGTGTCACCGGGGCTGCCAGGGTTTGAGCTGGTGGGGCTTCCCGATACGTCGGTGAAGGAGTCGAAGGAGCGTGTACGCACTGCGATTCGGAACTCCGGCATCCAGCTGAGACAGGAGCGGGTGACGGTCAATCTTGCACCCGCCGATGTGCGAAAGGACAGTTCGGGGCTTGATCTGCCGATTGCGGTTGGTCTCCTTGCATCCTACGGTATGGTTCCGGAGGCGGCAGTGCAGAGTGCGCTTTTCTCGGCGGAGCTTTTTCTCGATGGGAACTGCCGTCCGATCAGCGGCATTCTCCCGATGGCAATCACGGCGCGGGAACATGGGCTGACGGAGTTCTACGTTGCGCCGTCCAATGCAGACGAGGCACTCCTGATTGATGGGCTGAAGGTCTATGCGGTCGAGAATCTGGCGCAGCTTGTGCATCATCTGACGGGAACGGAAACGCTGACTCCTGCCGTGCCGAAACCCATCATAGACACAAAGACAACGCATTCACCGATGACTTTGCGGATGTGCAGGGACAGTATCAGGCGAAGCGTGCGCTTGAGATTGCAGCGGCGGGAGGACATAATGTTCTGATGGTCGGTGTACCCGGCTCTGGCAAGACGATGCTGGCACGTCGGATGAGTTCGATCCTGCCGGAGCTGACGAAGGAAGAAGCCATCGAGATCACGAAGATTTACAGCATCTCGGGGCTGCTCGGCAAAGATACAGGGCTTGTGACGACGCGCCCCTTCCGCAGTCCGCACCATACCTCCTCGACGGTGGCGATGATCGGCGGCGGGAGCATCCCGCGTCCGGGCGAGGTGACACTCGCCCATCACGGCGTACTCTTTCTCGACGAGCTGCCGGAGTTCAGCAAAAAGACACTTGAGGTGCTGCGTGAGCCGATCGAGGATCGCCAGATTACGGTGTCGCGTGCGAACGCAACGCTGACCTTTCCCTCCAGTATCATTTTGGTAGCGGCAATGAACGAAGTAACGTCGATAACAATACAATGTAGTGATGAACGAAAGCCTATCTGATCTTTTGTCTGATCTATAGAACACTAGAAGAAAAGCTCTCTCGGTTAAACTATAAGATTAAGTACACAGAATTATCTGCAATTAGCTCCAGAATCTTACCCAAGAAACCAATACTATGCCAGTATGGAGATACTAATATGGTATTATCTAAAACACAGATAGACAAAGCAGGAATAATTTTTATCTAATGAAATATGGAAATCTGAAAAAGAATATGAAGAGAGAACTGAGGTTCTGAATTTATATAGGCAAAGTCATTTACTTCCTATAACTGAGGTTACATTAAAATTGCAAGAATGGTTAGAGAAGGCTTTTTCACATCGATATTATATTGCGCAAAGGTTAAAAAGAAAGCCTCAAATATTAAGGAAATTAAGACGCTTGTCGGTTCGTCTATCCCAATTACAGGATATAGGCGGTTGCAGAATTATTGTAGAAAATAATAATGTAACTGATGAGTTGGTAAGGTTTATTCATAAAAGACTAGTTAGGAATAAATTCTTTGTAATAAAAAAAGAAACGGATTATCGCGAAACTGGCCGAGATACTACTGGGTATAGAGCGTATCATATTATCATCGAAAGAAATGGTTATAAGCTAGAAATCCAAATAAGAACACGTTTGCAACATTATTGGGCAGAGAGCATAGAGCGTGCATCTGTGATTTATAGAGAACATCTTAAGGAGATGGAGGGGGATCCAGCTGTATTAAAATACTTTAAATTGACATCGGATCTATTTCATAAAATTGAAAGAGGGTATAAACCTTCGTTAGAAGAACGAAACAAAATAGATACTTTACATATTCAAGCAAAAAAAATAATGACGAAGAATCATTTTGATCAGGTGTTGAATGCTAAAGTAGAAGATGATTTTATTCGTGCAATGATTGCAAGAGAAAGTAGCCTAAGATATAAACTTAATAATTGGATGCTTATTTTCAATTGGAAAGAGGGGAAGTTTGCGAATTGGATTTTAGTAAGCCGTGATTGTAATAAAGCTACGGAGCAATATGCAGATTATGAAAAACAATTTACTTCAGAAAATGGGTATGAAGTTGTTATGATAGGATCATCGGATGTTTCTGTGATACAGCACACCCACAGTCATTATTTCGGAATAGATAATTATGATAAAATACTAGAGACTGTAGATGAGTCGTTATCTTCATTCCATAGACAAAATTACTTGGAGCCTGGTGAGCGTATGATATTGCTTGAACTATATAAAAGAGCATATTGGGGGAAAAAAAAGGTAATGTCAATTGACACCTTACGAAATCACTATTGTAAAGAAATTCCGGAACTTAAACAATCTTTAGCACATCTTGCTAAGGAAGGATATGTTATTTACCACACACAGAAAGGTACAATTTCTTTAAATTTAAAGAAGAAAGCTGAAATAGAATTATTTATGACTTAGCAATAAAGGAAGAAATGACTCGATATGCTATTGAATTGTAGTGAAATAAAAGATGAGAGTGTCTAAAAACAACTGTAGGGTCGAGAACATAGGAGTTTCTTATGCCTCGACCCTACAGTTTTAATGGTTGATTTTCCAGTGTCCGAATCGTTTGCTGCCGACGCGCTCTACGCGACCAGTCTCACGAAGCTGTTTTACTTCACGTTCAATTGTCCTTTTTGCTACGTTTAGTCTTTCTGCTATTTCAGCCATTGTTATTTGGGGATTATCTACGATCAACTCCAGAATCCTATCCGCTATACCGACATCCAAACCGACATTTAAACCGCCATCATGTCGGTTTGGAGATTTTGATGAGCAATAAGTGCACTTTGGAGTGCCTTGAAATGTACTCGAAGTCCATTTCCTCGTAATTCATAAAATGGAAGGTCTGCCCCCAGCTCCTTGCAGGCCTCGCAGATTTTTTCGATACCGCGTCCCCAATGTTCAATGTATCCAGCACGGTAGAATACGTTTGCAATATCTGGATTATACGGTACGGAGTCATGAGGCTCCATCAATGTCTCAACTGACCATCCTTCTGGAAGAATGCACTGATTGCTTATGATAAACGACTCATCCTCAATACGAATCTGTATGGGGGTTCCAAACATATAGCAGGTGTGGGCTATCGCGTTATATACTGCCTCACGGATAGCATCTCTTGCAAAAGGATATGTTTCCACTCGTCGATCATGTATATATGACACGTTAGCTTTCAGATACTTCAGATAGATCAGGTCGATTACTTGATCTGCATTCTTTATCAATGAATTTTCAAGATCATCATGATATTGCAGATCCGCTCCATCTCCGAACTTAGCGATTTTTACATAACTACCATTTTGTATAACGCTGGGATCGTGGTAAAAGAGCAACACTGCTGATCTTTTTTTAGTTTGCCGTTGGACATCAAATGCAGCTTGCTTAAAAGCTCTGCGTTAGAAAGATCAAGATCCTCCTGAGCCATTCGTTTGCTTCTTAGGGCTTCTCTACGGAAGATTTTGAAGCTCTCCTCGTCGAGATCATCTACTGTAATGTCCTCGACCGTTACATCCTCCCAACGAACGCCTGTCTTTCGCATAATGAACTGCGATAGTGCAATTCCTGTCAATTGCTGCTTCGTAGCTCCGCTGCGATAATGGAATTCTCCATGATAGCTGATAGGGAAAGTGCTAGGCTCTACTTTGATTTCGAGATAGTCCATCCCATCTTTTGTATGTTTGTTGACATCCGCAACGAGTCCAAGACCGGACTGGATTTTATTCGGAATATCCTCCATCAGCTTTTTGATATTTTTTACACCGACGATGTTTCCGGAATCATTCACACCGATGTACATCGTTCCGCCCTGTGCATTGGCAAACCCACAGAGCCATTTCAGATACTCGTCCCGCCAAGACTCTTTATATTCTACATTTTGACTTTCGGGCATATATCGATTCCTCCAAAGCATATTGTGCTTCTGTATTGTTGGATGGATTCTAACAATTGAGATCACATATCTTCACTATACAAATTGAGGGGTGCATATCATACGCTATTCTTTTATATAACACAATAGAGCTCCTTACTCAAATTTTTCAAAGTTGAATAAGGATTATTGATCTTCCGCATTATACACATCATTCAAAAAGCCATACCTACCTTTTTCTTTGTTTCTAGAGAATTGAATAACATGGACAGCATTTTCCTCATTGTCAGTGGGAATGAAGGGCATACGTTTTGTTTGCTCAACAATGATGACCTGTCGTTCGTGGGCATTAGAGATGAGATACTTTATGAAATTTTGTTTTATGGTATCGTTTTGTTCTTTATGTTCCGCTTCAGAGAGCTGCGTCAAGGAGGAATCGACTGCATAGAAGCCGGGAGCATTCCTTCCAAGATCAATGAGGTATGAACTCATCGCCATTGTTGTGATTGTGTTCAGTAGCCCGCAGAAGCCTCCGCCCATTGAGACAGATTTTTTTAGCCCATCAATCTCAATGTCGAAGTTTTCCATGTTAAGTCTTGCTGAACTCGCTCCTCCAATATGGGCGGCTTTTCAAAAATCTGACGAAGCTTCTCTTCAAAGCCTTTGATGAGATCGTAGTCATAATCCTCGAACACATTATACTTCGAGGGGCGCGATACTTCTTCTGTTTCCTTGTTGAACAACTCACTACTGTACTGTATTTCGTCTTGACGGACAAAATCGAGCTCTCCTGAAAGCCGTATCAGTTTTAGATGTTGTTCAAGTTTTTCTTCAAAAGAACTTAATTGAGGCTGTAATTGCTTAGTAATCAGGGTATCAATAGCATCTTTCTTTTCTTCTAATGCCCTGATTGTGGTAATGATCGTTTTTTGTTGATAATTGACGTCCTGCTGAGCAATATTCAGTTCGGATAGATGATGTTTAATTTTTTCAAGCTCAGCTGCAGATGCTTCAATAAAAGATGTGCTCTGTACACGTTCTGCATATTCACCGCAGATAGGGCACTTAACTTTTTTTCGGATAGGTGAGATACTCGCTGCGCCATCAACAATAAACTCGATTCGCCTGATATCAGCTTGATACTGTTGGTGTAGGACAGAAAGATTATGTTCTACAGTTTTTGATTCGGAGAGTTTACCATTCCATGCATAGATTTCCGACATAATCTGCTGACTTTCTTTTGCAGCAGCATCCATCCGTGTCTGCAGGTCAGAAATCTCTTTTCGAATACGCTCGACGCTCGTACGAGGATCTGTGATATTTGAGGATGAGAGAGCAACTTCTAGTTTTTCTCGTCTGGCAGTGAGTTCCTTTACTTTTTCTTGGATGTATCCAATCACGGCCTTCTTTTTGGCTTCACTGATTTTAGGATCTTCTGTTGCAATAAGGGAATTGGCATCTTTCCCAGTTAATAAGTATAGCAGTACGGATGCTGATGCCGTGTGACCCGGGCTATTGGGCGCCAGTAACGCTGAGCTTTCTCTTGCAACATCTCCTTGTCGAATGAAAAACAGATGGAGCATACTTCTCCATGTTAGATCTTGGGTTTTAGTGCCTGTTTCTGCCGAACGAATAACATGCGGTTCATCAATTCCAAGCAAATGAAGATAGACAGCGTTGATATTCTTCTTGGCGTTATGACTTACGCTGTATGTACCATGCTCAACTGTTGGATCTGTGCCGCTGACGAGAATTTGAATCATCTATTTTGCGCTTCAGAATAACGCTTCCTGTGCCTGTTGCCAAATGGAGCGTGACATACTCATAGCCGTATTGGTTATCAACAATTTTTGAAGGTCGGTTTTTCTTCGGGGAGAATCCGAATACATAATCCAAGCATTCCATGATGAGGCTTTTTCCTGTATTGGAAGGTCCCAATATAAAATTCAAACCAGGTTTGAAATCAATAACGGTGTCTTTGTGCCATCCACCGGACACGATCAGTTTTTCAATATAAAATCTATTCATGTCCGACCTCCTTTAGTGATTGAACAGTAAGTTTGTTTATTTCTTTCAACATCGCCTTGGCATTTGCTCCATTAAACTTACTAAGTACAGCATGAGTCGCAATAATGTATTCTTTTGCATAGTCATTGTCAAATTGCTTACAGACTGCCATTCCAAGCTCTGTAATGGAGTATCTGTACCCGGCTGGGGTGGGAGATAGGCGAACATATCCATCTAGTACAAGGTTTTTAAAGCAGAATCCACCATATGCTTTCTTGCTGGATATTCACTAAATCTGTAATCGCCATATCCGTGCAGGTTTTCATCCAGCAGACCAAAGTCCGATGCGTAAACAGAGATGAAATCTAATGCACTGACTTGTGGTTCATCTAATTTTGAAGGAAACAACTCTTTCAGCATGAGAAGAATACGGAGAGAAATTTCAAAGACTGAGCCAAGGGCGGATTCACTCATTGCTTCTTTCTTCTCCTTATCCATGTCAGTTTACCGTCGTTCACAAGATGATGGCACACACCTTTTTTGATTCTTCCCCCGATCCAATATGGAGATGCGCTGAGAACATAGTTTGTCATCGGTGTGGTGACTGCCTGCTCCATTACCGCAAGCATACGCTCATAACCATTCGGGTGTGTTCGTTTTGCTGTGTCTGTCACGCCGACAAGGGTTTCGGATTTCAAGACGTCAAATTGATCTGTTAGACTGCCACTGCCCAACTCTAATACTCCGCGCCGTATGCTTTCAGCCGCATAAAAATCGATACGGCGACCATTTAAATCCTCCTCATAATCGGGAAATGATATAAGGTCATTCCTTGAAAACACATCCATGCCCTCGGCATCGCCGTATGCCAAAAACAACTCATCAATATATGTTTCCTCATTTTGAGTCGCTTCCTTAGGAACCGGTACATTAGCCGGACGGGGGAGCGACTTTATTTTTTCTTGGATGTCATTGATCAGCGCCAGATCTAAATCAGATTTTTGAGAGGGGGGAGATGAGGCAATATTGTTGATGATGTCTAAGATTATAGACTCTAACAGGTCTGCACATGCTGTGGCTGGATCATCACTTGAAATGTTATGTCTGACCAACCAAGCTGATATCTTGTCATAAGACGATGTATCATCCATTCTCTCCCAGATCCAATGCGAGAATTTTTCTTTATCACGGTGGTCATAGAGATATTGTGCATCCTTTACTTGAATGAGGCGGATTCCTTTGATGTATCGATACTTTGTGTCATTCTGTCTCTTCAGTAGTTTACAGGCGTCCATTGCAGCATCTTGTATGAAGTTCCCGATCAGCTCAGTGAAATAGTCATACTCCGATTTTCCATATGAAATATAGGCTGAAAGACCTGTAGCATATTCAGAAAAAGTCATGACTATATTCCTCCTGTTTGAAGATTTCCTTTCTGTCCGAGAGCGTCCGGGAGTGTCCGTCCAGTCCGATTTTTAAATAAGCTATTTTGCTAAACTGCTGTTAGTAAGTTGATTTTGTAGAAGTCCTCATCAAGCACAGCATATGAAATCTCTCTGTGAAGATAGTGCATAGAACTATTATAACACATTTCCAAGACAGTCCTTGCACCTTTGTCGTTTTATCAGGGAGAGCAGAGGAAATCTAGTACATCTAAATTATAACACAAGCCAGAAATTCTTTTCTCGGTTTTGTAATAAAAAATAGAAAAATTTCTAATCAAACAAGAAATCCGGTGACCAAATCGGATGTATGTGTCCGCTTCTATGTAGAGAAAGCTTTTTAAGGTGGTGGTAGGAAAAATCAAATTCGGTTTCCCTAGGTAAGTCAATCTGTTGTCCAAGATGGCCATAGGACGGCGGGATGCGGATAGGGATGCTGACAGGTAACGAGCTTGTCAGTATCCCTATGCTCCCACCGTGCTTCTTTATGCCCATTTTCGGATAGAAGCCCGTGCGTAGTTTTGCATCCCGCCGTTCGGCAAGAACGAAAGGAACGCAAAACTATGAAAATCCAGCTCAACGGCATCATCAAAGACTACTCCGCGCAGGAGGTCAAGGTACTCCCAACAGCAGGGGCATCGCTTTCAGATCAGCAGAAAGCTCGGCGTGCATGTCCCCGTCCCGATTCAGATCCACGAAAACGGAAGATTCCGCGATACGGGCATGGACGAACTCGTCCGGCGAAAGGCTACCGGAGAAAAGTTCCTCAAGGCGTCGGAGCGGGCAATTTATGCACCTGTCGATGCCGAGCAATACTCTGCTGTCATGCGACCGATCTGGCGGGAGGACAAGCGGGAAAAGCGTGGGCAGCACTGTATCTATGAAGGAAAACCCTGCTGCGCCAACCGCAGCTGTGATGGATGCTCACATCCCGTGTATCGGACAATCTCCTTGGAGCGTGCGGTGGAACTCAACGATCCCGCGCTTCCCGTTCACGAGGATGTCACCGAGACCGCCAGTTGCAGAGAGCGCAATCGCAAATTGTACGAGGCTTTCGGTGAACTCGATCCCATCGACCATGAAATTCTCGTCCGCAGAGCGGCGGGAGAGTTGGAGCGTGCCATTGCCACCGCTGTCGGCTTCAAATCTAAGGAAAGCATTCGTAAGCGCATGAATAAGTTCATGCCAGGACTTCAGGCACAGCTCAAAGATTTTATGTAAAAATCGGTGACCAAAACATACGGCGGTGTCCTCTTCTTTATAGGAAGGTGAAAATACCCGCAGTCAATCGAAAGGAAGTGATCTCCATGCGGGAGGAAAATGAAGCAATAGCCGAGCTTATCGGCGCTCTTCACCGACTGGTTAATGTCTTGGAGGAATTCGTGCAGAGTTCCGAAGGAGAGGAACCGTTGCCAACGGAGAAGACAGAAGCACCGACACTTGAGGAGGTACGCAGCGTGCTTGCACGGCTCTCCGTCGAAGGTCACAGTGCCGCAGTCAAGTCGCTGATTGCCAAATTCGGCGCGGCAAAACTCAGCGAGCTTGCGCCGGAGCATTATGCGGCACTGTTGAAGGAGGCTGAACGCATTGGGACGTAAGCACGCCATCCTCTCCGCATCTTCTGCCGCTCACTGGATTGCCTGTCCGCCGTCGGCACGGCTCAATGCGTCGCAATCCGACACGCCGAGCGAGTACGCTGCACAGGGAACGGATGCACATACGCTCTGTGAGTACAAACTCCGCAAGGCTCTGGGGGAGCGGGTGCGCGATCCGACCAAGAACCTCGCTTCCTATGACACTGAGATGGAAGAGTGCGCTGAGGCATACTGCAAGTTTGTGATGGAACTGGTCGGTCAGTTCCGTGACGAGAGCAAGGACACGATGGTGTCGGTGGAGCAGCGCGTCGATTTCTCGGCGTTCGTGCCGGAGGGCTTCGGCACTGCCGATACGCTTATCATTTCAGGTAAGACCGTCTGCATCGTGGATTACAAACACGGCAAAGGCATCGAGGTCAGTGCCGACCATAATCCGCAGATGATGTGCTACGCGCTCGGATGCATTCAGATGTTCGATGGTCTGTACGACATCGATGAGGTGCGGATGGTTATCTTTCAGCCTCGTCTCTCCAACATCTCGGAGTTCAGCATCTTGAATGCTGATCTTCTTGTATGGGCGCAAGAGACGCTTGTACCTGCGGCAAAGCTGGCACACGCAGGAGAAGGCGAGTTCTGTGCCGGAGCGCACTGTCAGTTCTGCAGGATCAAGGCAACCTGCCGCAAACGGGCAGAGTACAATCTGGAACTCGCCCGGTATGATTTCGAATGCCACCGACACTGGAAGATTCGGAAGTAGAAGCGGTGCTTGCAAAAGCCGATACACTCGCGGCATGGGTCGGTGACATCAAGGAGTATGCCTTGCAGCGGGCGATCCAAGGAAAACGGTGGACGGACTGGAAACTGGTCGAAGGTCGCTCGAATCGGAAGTACACCGATGAGGCGGCAGTCGCCAAGACCGTCAAAGAAGCGGGCTATGAGCCGTATGAGCAGAAACTGCTCGGAATTACGGCGATGACCGCACTTCTTGGAAAAAGTAAGTTTGAGGAACTGCTCGGTGGGTTCATCGTAAAGCCGCAGGGGAAACCAACCCTCGCTCCCATGAGCGACAAGCGGCCTGTGATGAATACCGCAGCAGAAGATTTTAAGGAAAGTTGAGGAAAACACATCATGGCAAAAATTATGAATCCGACAAAAGTGATCACGGGTGTCGAGACACGTTGGAGCTATGCGAACGTCTGGCAGGCAAAGTCCATCAACGGCGGTACGCCGAAGTACAGTGTGTCACTCATTATCCCCAAGTCCGACACCAAGACCGTGACGGCAGTCAAGAACGCCATTCAGGCGGCATACGAGGAAGGGCAGTCGAAGCTCAAGGGAAACAGCAAGTCTGCCCCTGCGCTCTTCGGCGATCAAGACGCCGCTCCGTGATGGCGATGCGGAACGCCCGGACGATGAGGCATACAAGGACAGCTACTTCATCAACGCCAACTCTGCGACTGCGCCCGGCATTGTGGATGCCGCCCGCAATCCGATCATTGAGCACTCGGAGGTCTACTCCGGTGTGTACGGACGTGCAAGCATCAACTTCTACGCATTCAACAACAACGGCAATCGCGGAATTGCCTGTGGGCTGAACAACCTGCAGAAGATTTCCGACGGGGATCCGCTTGGAGGCAAGACACGTGCCGAGGATGACTTCGCCGATGAGGACGAAGACTTTCTCAGCTAAATAAGACTAGGTGACACGGGCAGCGGGGATTCGTCTTCGCTGCCTTTGTCACGGAAGGAGAAGTGACATGAAGTCCATTTCTATCGATCTTGAAACTCGGAGCAGCGTAGATATCAGCAAGAGTGGAGTTTACCGTTATGCCGAAGCTGAGGACTTTGCAATCCTGCTTTTCGGCTATGCCGTGGATGGAGGCGCGGTGGAGGTCATCGACCTCGTGGGTGGTGAGCAGATTCCGCAGGAAATTCTGGATGCTCTGACCGATGAGAGCGTCATCAAGTGGGCATTCAATGCCAACTTTGAACGTGTGTGCCTGTCGCATTACTTGTCGGACTTGGGGATAGACCTCGATCCGTTCCGTGACAACCATCCGCTTTCCAAAGAGTGTGCCCGTTTTCTGAGTCCCTGCAGCTGGCGATGCACAATGATCTGGTCTGCCTACATGGGATTGCCGCTTTCACTTGCCGCCGTGGGTAGGGTGTTGGGACTGGAAGAACAGAAAATGACCGAGGGCAAGACACTCATTCGCTATTTCTCTACGCCTCCGTTCCACGAGCCTGTGGGAGAGAAGTGGGAACTCTTCAAGTCCTACAACCGCCGTGATGTCGAAGTGGAGATGGCAATACAGAAACGTCTGTCCAAATATCCTGTGCCGCAGTCGGTATGGGATGAATATGTGCTCGACCAAGAAATCAATGACCGAGGGATACGTCTGGATATGCCGCTCGTGGAGAATGCCGTCCAGATTGACGCGATTACAAAGAGAAGCTAACACACAAGCTGAAAGAACTGACCGGGCTTGAGAATCCGAACAGCGTGGCGCAGATGAAAGAATGGCTCAAAGAGCGCGGTGTCGAAACGGAGTCACTCGACAAGAAGTCCGTGACAGCTTTGCTCAAGATCGCCCAGCCTCCTATCTCTGATGTATTGGTGCTCCGTCAACAGCTTGCAAAGTCCTCGGTGAAGAAATATCAGGCGATGAGAAACGCCGCCTGTGCGGACAGCCGTGCGCGGGGAATGTTTCAGTTCTATGGGGCAAATCGCACCGGGCGTTTTGCGGGACGCATCGTGCAACTGCAAAATCTTCCGCAGAATCATCTCCCAGATTTGGCGTATGTCCGTGATCTCGTGCGGCAGGGGAACTATGCAGCACTCGAAATGCTCTATGATTCTGTCCCAGACGTTCTGTCGCAGCTCATCCGTACTGCTTTTATTCCCAAGGATGGCAGGAAATTCATCGTTGCGGACTTTTCAGCCATCGAAGCACGGGTATTGTCATGGCTTGCCAAGGAGCAATGGCGCATGGATGTTTTTGAGGGTAACGGCGACATCTACTGCGCCACAGCGGGCAGAATGTTCCACTGCAACGTGGTCAAGCATGGCGAGAACGGGCATCTACGGCAAAAAGGGAAGCAGGCAGAACTGGCCTGTGGCTACGGCGGCTCCGTTGGTGCGCTGAAGGCATTCGATGCATTGGAGTCGGGGATGAAGGAAGAGGAACTGAAGCCGCTCGTGGATGCTTGGCGTGCGGCAAATCCAAATATCGTGGATTTCTGGTGGGCGGTGGATCGCGCCGCAAAGGAATGCATCAAGGAACGAAGCAAAAAGATGATGCATGGAATCCAGTTCATCTATCAGGGTGGCATGATGTTCATCGAACTTCCGAGCGGGCGCAGACTCGCCTATGTGAAGCCGCGCATTGGGGAGAATCGGTTCGGCGGCGAGTCTATTACTTACATGGGACTCGACCTATCGAAAAAGTGGGCGCGCATCGAATCCTACGGTCCGAAACTCGTGGAGAATATCATGCAGGCGATCAGCCGCGACATTCTCTGCTACGCCATGCAGACGCTGCGAACGATGGATATTGTTGCACACGTCCATGATGAACTCATCATCGAATGTGATGAGCGCGTCTCTCTTTCCTCTGTGTGTGAGCAGATGGCGCGAACCCCGCCATGGGCAGAGGGGCTTCTGCTCCGCGCCGACGGTTTTGAATGCGCATTCTATCAGAAAGACTAATTTCCATCCTCCCAGAAAATTGGGAGGATTTTTGGTGACCAAAACCTCCCTGTTCGTCCTCTTACTGATGAGAGGAACTAATCACTTTTCAAAAGGGAGGAAATCTTATGTTCTATGTCAAGGAAAGCATCAATGACACTCTGGAGGTCACGGTGGAAATCAACGATGAGAATGTCTTCTGTCACTGTCCGCGCTGCGGAGCGGAAGTGCCCATTGATCTCAACGAGTTCTTCGGCGATGCGGAGTTTGACCTCTTCGGCACGGCGATCTGCTGTACGGAATGCAGCCGAAAGGTGCGGTGTGAGAAGTGATCGAGCGCAGAAACCACGAGGGCTATGCCGACCCTACGGCATACGTCGCTCTGACTAAGGTAAGCCGGGAGGGTAGATTCGTCTACATCTGCTCTCCCTATCGGGACAGTCCTCGTGTGAATATTATGCGGGCACGGCAGTACTGCAAATTTGCTGTGGGTAAGGGGCGCATTCCGATTGCCCCGCACCTATACTTTCCGCAGTTCCTGTCAGAGACAAACGAGCGTGGGAAAGCGATGTCGTTGAACCTCGAGTTTTTGCGGCTGTGTGGCGAGGTCTGGGTGTTCGGCGAGAAGATCACCGAGGGCATGGAAACGGAGATCGCTCATGCCGAGAGACTGCGGAAGAACATCCGTTATTTCACAACCAAATGCGAGGAGGTGCTTGCTCCATGAAAATCGCGGTCTGTAATCGTAATACCGAGAAGCGGTACAAAAACAAAGAAATGAGCTGGGAGGACATCAAAGAGCGCAACCGTCATCCCATCCGTACCTCGGAAACCGTGGAAGAGTATCCGAAACTGCCGAAGGCACAGCGGGATATTGCCAAAGACCAGGGTGGCTTTGTCGGCGGCTGGCTGAGAGGCGGCATTCGGAAGAAAGGTCATGTCATCAGCAGGGAGTGCGGTGCGCTCGATGCTGATCACATTCCCGACGGGGAGGATTTCTCGGTAAAGCAAAAGAAGTCCTCGCGGGCGTACGTTTCTTCATCTACTCCACCCACAGTCATGCGCCACAACATCAGCGGTATCGTCTCGTGATGACGTTCTCCCGCGAAGTCAGTGAGGAAGAATATGCACCATTCATGCGTATGGTCGCAAAACAGATCAGCATGGAGTATTTCGATGACTCCACCTATCAGGCAAACCGCATGATGTACTGGGCTTCCTGCCCGTCCAACGGCGAGTTCATATTTGAGGAGCAGGACGGTGATCCGCTGGATGTGGATGCCTATCTCGCAAAATACGATGACTGGCGGGATGTGACACAATGGCCGGTATCTTCCCGCCAGTCCGAAGCCGTAAAGCACAGTGTCAGCACACAGGCAGATCCGCTTCAGAAAAGTGGCATCGTCGGAGCCTTCTGCCGTGCCTACAGCATCGAGGAAGTCATTGAGAAACATCTCTCCGATGTCTATACACCGTCGGCGGTAGATGGGCGTTATGACTACATCCCCGGCGAAGGAACGGCGGGTGTGGTCGTCTATGACGGCAAATTCGCATACTCGCATCATGCAACCGATCCTGCCTCCGAAAAACTCCTGAACGCATTTGACCTCGTTCGAATCCATAAGTTCGGTGACGATGACTCCAAGAAGTCCTTTGCGGCGATGGCAGAACTTGCCAGTCGCGATGAACTCGTTTCCTCCTTGCTCCTCGCCGAGCGGAGGGAGACGGCGGCACAGGATTTTGAGGGCAGTGATTGGGAGACGGCACTCGTTCGTGACAAGAACGGCGTACTGGTCAACTCCCTGCGCAATTTGAAACTCATCATGGAGCATGATTCGGTCTTGAAGGGGATCGTATTCAACCAACTGGCGGACAATATGGAAATTCGGGGAGAAGTCCCGTGGAAGCATCCGGGGAGGTTCTGGCGGGATGCAGATGACGCGCAGCTCATCTGCTATGTAGACGATCACTATGGAACGTTCTCGGCACGAAACTATGAGATTGGTGTGACCAAGGTCGCCGACGACCGATCCTATCATCCCATCCGTGAGTTCTTGGACAGTCTGCCGCCGTGGGATAAAGTCCCGCGTCTGGACACCCTGCTCATTGATTATCTTGGAGCACCGGATAATGCCTATGTACGTGCAGTCACGAGAAAGACACTCTGCGCCGCTGTTGCAAGAGTGCGGAAACCCGGCATCAAGTTTGACAACATTCTCGTTCTGAACGGACCGCAGGGTATCGGAAAGTCCACGATTGTGGCACTTCTGGGCGGCGAGTGGTATTCCGACAGCCTGTCTCTGACCGACATGAACGACAAGACCGCAGCCGAAAAACTCCAAGGCTACTGGATCATGGAAATCGGAGAACTTGCGGGAATGCGGAAAGCCGACATCGACAAGGTCAAGGCGTTCATTTCGCGGCAGGATGATAAATACAGAGCCAGTTTCGGGCGGCGTGTTACCCCGCATCCGAGACAGTGCATCTTCTTTGGCACGACCAACTGCGAGGGTGCATATCTCCGTGACGGTACAGGAAATCGCCGCTTTTGGACAGTCAAGACACCGGGCGGGAAAAGGAAGCCGTGGGATCTCTCTTTGGAGGAGATCAAGCAGATTTGGGCAGAGGCAGTCGCAAGATACGATGCCGGGGAATCCCTCTACCTTGACGCAGAGTTGGAGTCCGTGGCGAAAGCTGAGCAGGATGCCGTTACGGAGCAGGATGAGCGTGAAGGATTGGTGCGGCTCTATCTGGATGAACTTCTTCTGCCAACTGGAATCAGATGGGGCTTTATGAACGGCGGGACTTTCTGAGCGGCGACGATCTTTCCGCACGAGGGACAGAAAAGCGGCAGACCGTCAGCAATATGGAGATCTGGTGTGAATGTTTTGGCAGACGGAAAGAGGATCTGCGTCCCATCGACAGCTATGCCATCGCTGCCATTATGGCAAAGATCCCCGAATGGCAGAAACTGCCCGAGCCGAGACGCATCCCGATCTATGGCAAGCAGAGAATTTACAGCCGCTTGTGACTTGTGCCGCAGTTGTTCCACGTCCGAAGCTTTGCTGTATAAGGCTTCGGTACAAGGGAACTATGACGGATCATATGGTTTAGGAAAAAACGGGAATAGGTGGGAAAGGGCGGGATGATAGGAGTATCAAGGGTTTCGGGGGATTTTGGACGGGCGGCGAGTTCGTTAATCAGTTTTGGAAAAAAACGGGATTTGCGGGGGAAAATGCGGTTTTGAAAAAGATTTTTGAAACGGTCTTTCAAAAACCTTCAAAAGCCTTTTAATTCTAGCTTCAAGAGGTTTTTTTCGCAGCTGAAAAAAATGATGTGTTTTTTTCGTGGGTTCGGGGTGTGGATTGCGGAACTATTGCGGAACCTGTTGAAAAAAAGACTAAAAATACCTTTATATATCAAGGCGAGTGAGCTCCTTCTATAGAAATGGATTGCGGAACTAAAAAAACCTGTGGATAACTTGCATTTTGGACATAAAAAAACGGCAAGAAAAATTTCTTTGCCGCTGTCCATTATGTAACTAATTTTATCCCTCGCTGCTCTGCGAGCGCACGGGCATTTTGTATCATGCCCTGCATTTTTTTTTCGTCGTGAATTTCGCAATATTCCCTAAAGGCATTCTGGAATTGAATTTTTGTCCAACCGCGCAGATCTGAGTTTGAGCTTCCCATGAGTGCTGTTAAAATATCAATCATATCTTTTAGATCGGGGTCAGGAATGACCTCGATTTTTTTGTGTTGGATGGACACCTTTTAGTAACCAATCAATAGGCACAGAATATTCGTCAGAGAAAGAGAAAAGGTATTCGATGCTTGGTTTTTGAACCTCTCTCCGTATTTTTTACATACGATACAGATACACCGATGATTTCAGCTACTTCTTTTTGTGTGATACCTCGTTGTTGGCGAATCTCTTTTAAACGTAAACCAACAGAAGAATAATCGGGCTTCATATAAACCTCTTAAAAAAAGACATTTATGGGAAACTTTTTATTGACTAGTTACTTATAAGTGTCTATAATAGAACGTGTAACTTAATTATTAACTTAAACCTGAACCGCATCCGGACGGACGAAACATTTGGAGATGAGGGCGTCGGCGGAGGATGCGGGGAGGGGGAGCGGTGTGAAGGGAGGAGGTGAGAGGGTGAGAAAAACATGGGTGCGGCGGCTTGCCTGCCATCTCGATGCGTTTCTCCTCATCGGATTGGTAAAATTCCTCTTTCCAGAAATGACATGGAGAGAGTTCGCCCTTTGGGGAATGTTGTTGGCGAACGTCTTTCTGGCACAACGCGACGAGTAAGGCGTTAGCGTCTGAGCAACACCTCTCGCTCGATGACTTTTTGAGCTGCGGCGTGCAGTTCGTTTGAACTCTTGGGAGCATTGAGGGAAAAACTGCATTTCTCTTGTGGACAAGAAAAATGGTATCCACGAAAAAAGTTTTTCTCTTCGAGGAGTTCGGTATGGCATAGGGGGCAAAAGGGACGACCGCCAACGATCGGCGTAATACGTTCCTGTGGTATGCCCGGTGTGCGCAACCAGTTCCGCATCGGATCACGTTTCGGAATCCAGACGTTCCAGAGCAACCCCGCATATTCAAAGAGTGTCTGGTCTGCCGGGACGTAATCGGGGTGACTCGGTGGAGTGTAATGAATGAATTTCCTTGAGGAAATGTCTTGCTTGCGCTTCCAGACGAGAATCCCAATGAACCATAACACGCCGAGCACCGTCATCGTGTACCAAAAGAACGGATTGATGCGTGGAAGGTAAGAGGGCGCATCCTCTATGTTTGAAAGAAGAAAGGAGGTGATTGTAACAAGACCGCTCACTATGCGGTTTGAAGCTAATTTAGCAAGCAAAGGCAACAGACCTTTCTATGAAATTTCGACTTCCTGCATCTAGACGGGCGAAACATTTGGAGATGAGAGCGTCGGCGGAGGATGTGGGGAAGGGGGAGCGGTGTGAAGGGAGGAGGTGAGAGTGTGGTAGAACCGGGGAGTTTTATCGATAGAGCGACCGACAAGATCGAGCCTTTTGTTAATGTGACAATGATGGCTGTAATAGCTTTTGTATTTCTCTATTTTTGGGTAATGTTAATTTTGCTCCTGATTAGTTTGGTACTATATGCGGCCGATCTATTTGCTCCGTTTTTCGATGTAATGCTCCAATATCTTGAGCACATCCTCACGATTCTCTAACAAGGATTTCAGGACGCTTTCTTGCACGAATGGCGCGAGAGGACGATCCATTATTTTCTGGATTAGAAACTGCTGCATCTCAACACGGTGGTAATAAGCAAAGATTGCGCGAAAATCTTTCACTGGCATGTGTCGAAAGGCGTCGTCATACTTTAGATGATCGAAGTCTTTTGTGATTGGTAGGGTTGAAACTATTTCCTGGCTTAATGGTGTTTCATAGAGAATCAGGTCTACCCAACCTTGATGCGAGGAAATCTCTTCGTGCAAGCATTGGCAACATACGCGGAAGTGGTGTTGTTCTCGTTCCTTGTTCCAACGGAAAGCCCAATAAGCGATTCCGGCGCTAATTAGGGCTGGGATGGCAGTTAAAATCTTTTCGACGAAGTTCCACGAACAAATGAAGTCGATCATGAAGAAAACCTTCCCATGAAAGGAGGTGAGAGAGGTGACGGGAGATCGGATTATTCGTCTCCTGCGAAAGAAGGGGTATACGCAGATCCGCATTGCGCGGGAGCTGGGTGTGTCCCATCCTGCGGTGCACTATATCATCTACGGCAAGAGCAAGAGCCGCAGGATTCAGGAGCGGATCGCGGAGATCATCGGGCGGCCGATGGATCAGGTTTTTAAGGCAGCATGAGCGGCGCTAATGTTTGGCGACAAGTCGCCGGCTCATGCTGAAGAAACTTTTCTGTTCTCGCGAATTAACGAAAAAGATCCAAAAAACTTTTTCGTTGGCGTAAAAGACAATAGAAAAGTAACTTACATTCAGTATAACGTTTTTTTGTGAGGTGTGGCAATGGCAAAACGCAGACAAAAAGACTGCCGACGCCAATGAAAATCAGATGAGTCTTTTTGATCTGATCGAGGAAATCAATCCGCAGAAGTTTAGTCGTCCGGATTATGCGGCGGAGACGAAGCCGCTGCCGCTGCGGATGAAGGAGGCGATCGCGGAGGCGATCAAGGGCAGCGGTATGAAACGCTATGCGATTGCGGGGCAGATGAGCGAGATGCTCGGCACGGAGATCACGGAGTCGATGCTGAACGCGTATACGGCAGAGAGTAAGGAGAGCTACCGTATGCCCGCCGAGTATCTGCCGACGTTCTGCCGGATCGTGAAGGACTACACACCGCTGGAGGTGCTGACGGCTGCGGCAGGGTGTCGGATGATAAAGTCGGAGGATGTGTATTTTCTCGAGATCGGACGACTGCGAGCCGTAGAGAAGGCAGCGCGGAAAAAGCATCTCGCGCTTACGCGGGAGCTGAGAAAGGTACAGGGGTATGACGATGATGAGATACATTGAGTCACGCGTCGGCGGCGTGCAGAAGATCCGCGCTGTGATCGGCGGGCAGGTCGTCCGTCTGACGAGCTGCGCGGAGCGGGTGACGTACCAGATCGGGCGGGGTGAAGTCCATGAGATCACCGCGCCGCAGGGGAAGCAGGTGACGCGATGCAGAATAGCGAGCATCTTCTCAGCGTGAAGGAGGCGGCGGAGCTGCTGTCGATCGGCGAGCGTGCGGTGCGGAAAAATGCGATGGCAGGGCGTTACGGGGAACTTCGGTTCATTGAAGGAACGCGCGGCGGCAAGAGCGGGCGCGTGACGATGATCCGCCTTTCGGCACTTCCCGAGGCGGTGCAGTCGGCGTACTATCGACAGCACAATATCATCGAGGAGCCGGAGCGTCCCGCTGCATCTGCCTATGACCGTGCGGACGCTGCGGCACGAATGGCGGCAAACGAGCGTTATCGGACGCTGAAGGAGTATGAGGCATTCATCGCAACGCCCGGCAAACGCACGGAGCTGACGCGTGCCTTCCTCGCTGCATGGAACGCGGCGCACCCCGATGCGCGGCTCTCGAAGTCAACGCTCTACAACTGGCAGGCAAAGCACCGCGCAGACGGTCTCTCGGGTCTTTTGCCGCAGTACGGGAAACGAAAGGGGGAGCGCACGATCGACGCGCCCGCGTGGGAGTTCTTTCAGGCGCAATACCTGCAAGAGTCGCAGCCGAGCGTCGGCGACTGCTATATCCTCCTATCGCGCAAGGCAAAAATAGAGGGCTGGCAGATCCCCTCGCGTGCGACGATTGCGCGGATGGTGAAGGAGGATATTCCCGCCGCTGTGCGGACGCTTCGACGGCTCGGGGCGAAGGCGTACATGGACGATATTCAGACCTTTACGCGACGCGATCCCGAGAGCATCCGCGCGGGCGAGGTGTTCGTCGGCGATCATCACATTCTCGACGTTTTCATCAACGCGGGGACGGTGCAAAAGCCGAAATGGGTGCGTCCGTGGATGACGGCATGGCTGGATATGCGCAGCCGCAAGTTTGTCGGGTGGACGGTGAATCTCTCGCCGTGTACGGATGAGATTATCGCGGCTTTTGCAAGTGCTGCCCTTGATCCTGCGATCGGGCTGCCGCGTCACATCTACATCGACAACGGGCGCGACTACTGCTCGGCGAAGTTCGCAGGGCGGGGGCATCGCGGCAATCCGCTCACCGATGAGGACAAGGAGGTGCTGATTGCCGAGGGCAAGATGGCGCGGTCGCTCATGGATCGGCTCGATATTAAGACGCACTGGGCGATTGTTGAAAATGCGCGTGCAAAGGTCATTGAACGGGCATTTAAGGAGGTCGTTGAGCGGTTTTCAAAGTTTTTCCCGACGTACTGCGGGCGTAATCAAGATGAGCGTCCCTGATGTGCTTGAGGAGCGGCTGAAGAATCCCGCGAAGTACGGCATGGGACTTGATGAGTTCCGCAATGTCTTTCGGCGACTGGATTCGGACGGTGTTCAACAAGACGGTTTCACAGGGCAAGGGACGCGCGGGCGAGTGCCCGGATGAGACATACATGCGGACGCGTCTGCCTGTGCGGACGGCGGACACAGAGGTCATGCGGCTGTACTTTATGCGCTCGACGAATCCGTTCCGCATCGGGCGCAACGGTATCACGTTCCGCAAGGCGGAGTATTACCACCCCGATATGGCACTCCTCAAGGGAAAGCGGGTGTATATCCGCTATCGCGACGAGGATCCGGAGCGCATCTGGCTTTATGATATGGACGACCGTTATCTGGGCGAGGCGGAGCGGATCACGGCTCTGCCCGCAATTACGGCGACGGCGGAGGAACTGGATACGGAACAGGCACGCAAGGCACGCGAGCGCAAGGCGGTGATCGCGCATCCGTCGTATCAGGCGGCGAAGAACGCGCAGCCGCTCACGCCCGCCGACATTACGGAACTGTACCGCGCATGCGGCGGCACGGCGGCAGATGTGAAGCCGTCGAAGGTGGTGGAGCTGGTGACGCTGCCGAAGACGGGCAAGGAGTCCGTTCAGGCGATGCGTGCGACGGGGACGGATGATGTGAACCCGTTCGCCCTTATGGCAACGGCGAAGATTGAGAAGAGGAGGAAAAGCTGATGACAGCGGAAGCGGTGAAGGTGGATACGGCGACGGCGGATATTGTCCGCCGCGTGGAGGAGTATCTTGCGGCGCATGAGGAGGTCAGCCGCGAGCGGTTCGCGAAGATGGCAGGGATCTCGGGCGGTGCGCTCTCGTCCTTTTTGAAGGGGAACTATGCGGGGCGCGTGGATGTGGTGGCACAGAAGATTGCCGCCGTGCTCGAAACGGAGGAGAGCCGCGCCGATGCGGTCATGACGGTCAAGGAGCCGGAGATCGTGGAGACGGAGGTCATGCAGAAGATGATGTTCGGTCTGCAATACGCGAATGACCGCAACGACATCATCTGCATCTACGGCGCACCCGGCATCGGCAAGACGGTGACGGTGAACCGATGGGTCGAGACACATCCGAACAGTATCTTTTTCACTGCCTCGCCGAATATCCACAACGGGCGCGACGTGATGGAGGAGATCCTGGAAGCGATCGGCAAGAAGCAGACGGGGCGCAACAAGGCTCTTGAGAAGTCGATTGTGCAGATACTCAAAGGTTCGAATCGTGCGATCATCATTGACGAGGCGCATTTTCTTCGGCTCTCGGCACTTGAGACGCTGCGCCGCATCCATGATGTGACGGATGTGCCGCTCATCCTCGTTGGCAATCCTGCGATCATGGACATCATCACGGAACAGAACAAGACACTGACGGGGCAGTTCTTCAGCCGTTCGACGCGCATCTCTCTGGATGCGAAGATTCCGCTCGCGGATGTGAAGAAGATCGTGCTGCAGCACGGCGTAGAGATGGACAAGGACTGCATCGCAGAGCTCCACCGTGTGGCACGTGGAACAGGGGCACTGCGTGTGATGACGAAGCTGTTTCTCTTTACGTGGACGATCGCGAACAGTGCGAAGCGTGCGATCGGGATGGATGACATCATTCGGGCGCGGCAGGTGATTATCTCGCCGGAGGCGTGCTGATGGTGATATGTGAGCAGAAAGAAGCGTTGTACTGCGCCGTTCAGTTCTATTTTCGGCAGCGGCGTTTTGGCAGGGTGTATACGTTCCCCGTCAGTGCGTGCCGCAAGCCTTTTGTGCTCATTGTATCAGAGTGTGAGCGTAAGAAACTTGGGCTTTCCGTGAAACGCGCCATCTCCGTACTTGGAGATCAGCCTGACGATGCGGAGGTGTGGAAGCAGTCGAAAAAATATGCGCACCTGAAAACGGCGTGTGAAGAGGCGATAAGGAGGTTACGATATGAAAAAGACGTATGAGGATGGGCGCGGATGGCGCTACGAGGTGCGTGAGACGCTGCGGGCGAACACCTACAAGGCGTTTTACTGCAAGGCGGGAAAGAAGAGTTTCCATGCGTGCCGTCAGTTCGAGATACGGGACAATCGCGACGAGGCACAAGCGGAGCTTGACACATACGCCGCTGCGCACGGATGGCATGAAGTTCGAGATGAGGAAGGAGCGTTGAAATGTTGAATCAGAAGAAAATCAGCCGTGCAGGGAGTGTGACGATCCCCGCACATCTGCGGCGAGAGCTCGGGCTTGAGCACGGTGAGGTGCTGGATGTAAGTCACACGAACAAGGGCGACATTGTTTTAAGGCGTTCACGAGGGGCACTGCTTGTTCTGCAAATCGGATCGCGAGCTTATTGTGCATGACGGACGTTTCGTCTGCAAGACCTGTATCGATCGTATGAAGAAGGAGGCCGACAATGTTTGAGGTGATTGTGACACAGCCGAAGGAGGTTGCGGCTCTAATCAGCCGTGCGGTGACGCTGGACAGGGAGATCCGGCAGCGGAAGAAGTCGCTCGAAGCGATCAAGGCGAAGCTCCAGACGGCAGCGCTTGCCGAGATGGAGAACAAGAATCTGCGCTATGTGCGCTATGATTCGCTCTATGGCAGTGCCGAAACGACGTACAAGACGAAGCTCGAGATCGACAACTATGCGCGGCTTGCAGCGGCTCTTGACGCGTCGGTGCTCGTAGAGGACAAGATCGTGCGGCGGCAGAGCGTCAAGTACGATGTTGACGCGCGGTTCAAGGAGGCTCTGATTGCACTGGTACGCGGTGACTACGCAGAGCACGACATTGACGGCATCCTCCTCGGCATGGGTCTTGAAGATGCAAAGACGCGTAAGGTTGTCAGGAAGAAGCTCAAGGGAGACTATGCAAAGGATAAGGAGACGCTCGCCGCCGTGGGGATCCACGGCGCACGTGAGGAGGAACTGGATGCGATCCGTGCCGAACTGAACCGTCAGCTTGTCGAACGCTTCTTTGAGCCTGATCTGATTGACCGCGACGAGATTCGCAACTCTGTTTTCCTTGAGGAGACACTGAGCTTCACGCTCACGCCACAGAAGGGGGATGAGCCGGATGATAAAGACGGCGAAGATTAGTCCGAAGCAGATCGCCCTTCTCCATGTGGCGAAGCGGGAACTTTCGCTTGACGATGGAAACTATCGGGCGGTGCTCTCGCTCTACGGGGGCGCAGAGTCGGCAAAGGATGTGACACAGGCGGGCTTTACACGGCTGATGAATTATCTGGTGCGCATTGGCTTCAACGCCCCTTCCTTTTCCCCGCAGCCACGCAGGGAGCGTGACGCGGGGGCTCTCATCGGGCCGTGGCAGACGAAGAAGATCGAGGAGCTTTACGTCGCCCTCGGTATCCTCACGGCAGATCGTCAACAGAAACTTTGTAAGCGCGTCATCAAGAAGGCGTGGCCGCAGACGCGCAGCGATGCAAACAAGATGATCGAGTGCCTGAAGGCGATGGCAAAGAGGGCAGCGCCATGAACGGCGAGGATATGCGTGCGCTTTTGGATGAGATCGTCCCGGACGATCTGCCGGCGCAGTGGCAGGAACTCGCCGCGTCGGTCGGGCTCGTCAATCTCCTGCAACTGTGCAAGCTCTACGGCGGCACGTCACTCTACATCCCGAAGTATGATAATCTGATCGCGCCCGCGAAGCGGCGGGCGGTCGCGAAACTCTTCGATGGGAAGAATCACAAGGATTTGGCGCGGCGGTTCGAGCTTTCTGAGCGCAGCGTGTATGAGATTGCCTCGGAGCTCAGTTGGCGCAAGAGTCAGATCAGTCTTTTCCCTCCGGCATAGAATCTTTGAACTGTGCAGATATAGTGTGCAGAAAATATTTTGTAGAATCGTATTGAGTGAAACATTCGATACGGTTCTTTTTTATTGGAGGTGACAATATGGCAAGGATATTTTCCTTTGTGAAGAATCTTCCCCTTTTTGCTTTGAACTTCGTCCGTGACCTAATCTATGGGCCGGATGGACGTCCGTCGCTCCTTGCGACGATCACGTTTGGCCTTTTCGTTCTTTTTGTCTTTGTGACACTCTGGCTGCTCTTTACGGGGCAGGATTGGCCGCACTACGCAGTCTTTGCAGCGACTACGACAACGCTCTCGACAGGCGGCAAAGTAGTCGACAAGTACATCAATAATGCGGGGAGATTTATGGGTTGATGCCCGTGAAAGAGATGGGGAGGGAAAAGAATGCTTGGAGATTTGAGTGCAAGATATGAGTCGAGCGGGAGCCCCGCGACGATTTCGTCCGGTGAGGGAGATCCGGGCGGCAAGAGTTACGGTCGCTATCAGCTGGCGAGCCGCATGGGAAGCGTGCGGAGTTTTCTGAACTGGGCGATCCACCTGTCGGCGAGTGAGACCTATGCAAGTTATGCGCGCACACTGAGTCAGTTCCCGATTGGTTCGGCGGACTTTGACTGTACGTGGCGTGAGATTGCTCGTATCGATGAGGATGGCTTTGCGCAGATGCAGCACGACTATATCTGCTATGCGTACTACCTGCCCGCCGTGGATGCGCTGCGCCGTGCGGGATTCGATGCGGACAAGCACACGCACATCATGCAGGATGTGATCTGGAGTCGTACGGTACAGTACGGCACGGGGAACATCGTGGAGATGTTCGAGACGGCGTGTCATCGGATGTATAACGAGGCGAACGACGATTACAGCGGCTATCCGAATCTCTCGTATGTGGACGATGCACGCTTTGACTACGACCTCATCCGTGCGATCTATCTTGCCGTGTGCAAGACACCGGAGTGGACGGCGGCATCGTGCCGCTATGGTCTTTACAATCGTTTTGAAAGCGAGTGCGCCGAGGCTCTTGCGATGCTGGGGAGTGCGTGAGATGGGATGGAAGGAAAGGGCGGCGGAGGGCGTGCGTGGCACATACGAGCGGCTGCGGGAATCGCCGACAGCGGTGAGTGTCGTTCTCGCTCTGATCCTGCTCATCGTGTCGCTCTTTGTGCTTGCATGGAAAGAGGCGGAGAATGATGCGCTGCGGCGCGAGCTTGCCCTTGCAAAGGAGCAGATCGCTGTCTATGAGAGTGCCCGCGTACGCGAGGGGAAAAAGCCCGTTGAGGTGAAAACGGAGGCGACAAGCTCCACGACGACGGCATACGTTCCCAAAGCGCATGTGACGGCTGACGACGGCAGCCGCACTTATGAGCGAACGGATGCGGAAATCAACGTTGCGCCGCCAACGGTCGCGGTGAAGTACAACGGCAAAGAATACGATCTGCCGGGCATTGCGGGCGAGACGACGAAGTTCGAGCGCGGGAAGATTCAGAGTGCGGTTACAACGCACGCAACGCTCGACCTTACACCGCTGATTGATACAGCTGCGGAGCAGAAGGCTCGCACGGCGGCAAAGCATTTTTCGATCGGCATGTATGGAACGAACACGGGCGCAGCGGTCGGGATCGGGTATGAAAATCGGGACTATGGGATTGATCTGCTTGTGCATCCGATTGAGCCGTCGAAGTTCTGGGGCGTGGGTGTGAGGAGGCGGTTCTGATGGATTTTAACTGGACATCCGTCATGATCGGCATCGGCTCGACCATGTTCGGGATCATCCTGCACCAGTCGCGTGAGATTCGTGCAGCACTGAATAAGGAAGTCAAGGAAAACCGTGACCATCTCGCCGAGGTGCATAGAGAAATTGAAGCACTCCGGAGCGGGTTGCCGCTCCAATATGTTCTGCGTGACGATTTTTTGCGCAGTATCTCAGCACTGGATACGAAGATCGACCGTATGTCGGGCGAGGTCAGTGCGATCAGCAAAAATATCGCAAAGCTTACGGGAGGTGAGAAATAAAAGATGACAACACTGGAAGGACACACGTCGCGCGAGATTCGCGGGCGCATCATGAAGATTCTGCGTCTGAACTATCCGCAGCAGACGGGGGACAAGCTGATCGCTGAGATTCTGCTTGATGCACAGTATTCGACGACCCCCGCAGCGGTGGAGACGCATCTCGTCTATTTGCGTGAGAAGGGGTATATCGCGCTTGAGGAAGCGGAATGCTTCGGTGTTTCGCGCAAACTCGCGAAGCTGCTACCGAAGGGGATTGACCTCATCGAGGGCAATATCCCGCCGGACGTTGGGGTAAATCTCAATGGGTAGCCGGAGAAAACACCCGCGCATTACAACGGAGCTGCCGAAAGACCTCGTTCGCGCCATCAATGAGCGGCTGGTTGCGGGTGAGACGTATGAGAGTATTGCCGCGTATCTCAGGGAGCGCGGGCATGATATTTCAAAGAGCAGCGTCGGACGGTACGGCAAGGATTTTCTCAGCAAGCTCGAACGGCTGCGCATCGTGAAGGAACAGGCGCGTACGATTATGAGCGAGGGCAAGGACGGCCCCGCACTTGAGATGACGGAGGCGGCGACACAGCTCGCCCTTCAGTTAATCATGGAGCGGCTCGTTACGGCGGAGGATCTGAGGGATGCGAAGAGTAGCGACATTCTCAAGGCTCTCGCGCTCCTCGAACGCTCAGCAGTACAGCGGGAAAAGCTCAAGATGGAGGCGGGACGGATGATTGAGGCGGCGGTCGGTCAGATCAAGGAAAGCTTGCGGGCGGAACTTGAGAAGAGCCCCGAGGTGCTTGCGCGACTGGTGGGGATGGTGGACGCTGTGACGGCAGAGATGCGGGAGAAGCAGTGAGAAAGGTGATTGAATGAGGTCATTTCTGGATCGTGTGATTGAAGGTGATGCGCTCCTTGTTATGCGAGATATACCGTCCACATCTGTGGATGCGGTTATCACCGATCCTCCGTATTCCTCCGGTGGTCTACACTACGCGCAGAGAATGCAGAATCCCGTTACGAAGTATGAACAGACCTCCAACAAGCTCGTCCATCATGAAGCCTTTATAGGAGATAACCGAGATCAGCGTTCATGGCTACGTTGGTGCACGCTGTGGATGAGTGAATGCCGCCGCATATTGAAACAAAATGGCTACTTCCTCATGTTCAGTGATTGGCGACAAGTACCGACGGCAACGGATGCGCTTCAAATCGCGGAGTTTACATGGCGCGGGATTGTGGCATGGGACAAGGGGCTTGGCGCACGCGCCCCACATAAGGGGTATTTTCGGCATCAATGCGAGTACGTTGTATGGGGGACGAATGGAGGATGTGTGAAAGCGGAGCACGCAGGGCCTTATCCCGGATGCTTTCATTTCCCTGTGCGTCAGTCGGATAAATTTCACCTCGCGGGAAAACCAACGCCACTTATGCGTGAACTGGTTTCTATTGTACCGGAGGGCGGCATCATCCTCGATCCGTTTGCGGGATCGGGCACGACTGCTGTCGCTGCAAAAGAGGCAGGGCGGCACTATATCGCCATAGAGAAAAGTGCATGTTATGCAGCGATTGCAAGAGAGAGACTGAACGAAGTTCCATAGAGAGGAGGCGTGGGCATGTCGGTCATAAAGGAGCTTGTCGGCAAAAAAACGCGCAGCCCCGCAATGGAGCGTTACCGCACAAGCTATGAGGCATACTGTGAATATGCCCATTACGGCAGGTGGAAGTCGTGCCGACATCTTCATCTCGTCTGCGAAAAGCTTGAGGCGGTGGAGCGCGGCGAGATTGACCGTCTCATGATTTTCATGCCGCCGCGTCACGGGAAATCTCAATCGACAACAGAGACGTTTCCCTCATGGTTCCTTGGTAGGAATCCCGATCGGCGCGTGATTGAGGTGAGCTACAGTGCGAACTTCGCGCAGAAGTTCGGCAACCGCAACCGCAAGAAGGTCGCGGATTTGGGAGAAGCCCTTTTCGGTATCCGTCTCGACCGCTCGAATAGCAGTAAAACGAACTGGGATATCGAGGGACACGCGGGTGGCATGATCTCCGTCGGTCTCGGCGGCGGCATCACGGGTGAGGGGGCAGACCTGCTCCTCATCGACGATGTGGTGAAGAACCGTAAAGAAGCGGAGTCGGAGACGGTGCGCGATCTATCTGGGACGAGTACAGCGCGACGCTCCTCACACGCCTTGCCCCCGGTGGGCGCATCATCCTCATCATGACGCGCTGGCACGAGGATGATCTCGCGGGGCGCATCCTGAAGGAAGCGCAGGAGAGCGGCGAGCACTGGGAGATCATCAACCTGCCGTGCGAGGCGGAGGAGAACGATCCGCTCGGGCCGCACGGTCGGCGAGCCGCTCTGGCCGGAGCGGTTCGGTGCAGAATGGCTCACAAAGAAGAAAAAGACGGTCGGCAGCCGCGACTGGTACGCGCTCTATCAGCAGCGCCCGCAGCCGCCGGATGCAGTGCGGATGTTCGGGCGTTCATGGTTCGAGATTGTGCGGGACTATCCGCGTGAGGCACGCAGTGTCCGCTATTGGGATCTCGCGGCGACGGAAAAGCGTGCGGGCAAGGATCCTGACTGGACGGCAGGTGCACGGATCGCCGAGCAGGATGGCATTTACTACATTGTAGATATTCGCCATGTGCAGAGTTCGCCGCTCGGCGTGGAGCGGCTTGTCGCGCAGACTGCCGCGACGGACGGACGCAGGGTGAAAATCTACATGGAGCAGGAACCGGGTTCGTCCGGTGTGAATACCATCGACCACTATCGCCGCGCCGTACTCAAGGGTTATGCCTACTACGGCGACAAGAAGACGAGCAACAAGGTCGAGCGTGCAATGCCGCTCTCGGCGGCGGCAGAGGCGGGAAACGTGAAGCTCGTCCTCGGCGATTGGAACAAGGATTTCCTCGATGAAGCCGAGGTTTTCCCGAACGGTCGTCATGACGATATGGTGGACGCTGTGAGTGGTGCGCTCACAATGCTGACGAGCGCACGGTTCGGCATCCTTGACTACTACCGCACACAGGTAGAGGAGCGCGGACTTCTCGGGACGCTCAAAGACGCGATGAAAGGAGGCGGGGCATGAGTTTTGGTACACAGTTTTTAAGCGGTGTTCAAGGCTTCATCAAAGCGTATTTAAGCGCGGGTGAGCCGCAGCGTGCCGCTATGCCGACAGGTACAGCCCCGTCACGGTTCGATTTTGATGTGCAGAGCAATATTCAAACGACCCCGCGTGCGGATGCGCAGGTCACATTTGAACAGCTTCGCGCATTTGCCGATGGCTATGATCTCCTGCGCCTTGCGATCGAGAAGCGTAAAGACCAGATTGAGGCGATGGATTGGAATATCGCGGCGGTTGACAAGACTGACCCTGTGGCACGCGCACAGGCGGAAAAGCTCTATCAACAGCTTCGCAGACCTGACGGCGTACACAGCTTTTCCCGTTGGATGCGGTCGATCGTGGAGGATGTGCTTGTCATCGACGCACCCGCGATCTATGTGCGCCGCAATATCGCCGGGCACATTCACGCGCTCGAACTGGTCGACGGAGCGACGATCAAGGTCAACATTACGGATGAAGGGCGTACACCTGCGCCGCCGCTTCCTGCCTATCAGCAGATCATTGACGGGATCCCGGCGGTTGATCTTACGACGGACGAACTGCTCTATTTCCCGCGTAATGTACGCTCTCACAAGCTCTACGGGATGAGCAAGGTGGAGCAGGTCATTATGACCGTCAATCTTGCGCTCAATCGGCAGATGTACCAACTGGACTACTACACGCAGGGGACGATTCCCGAGGCGTTCTTATCCTGTCCGCCGGATTGGACGGTCGATCAGATCGGCACATTTCAAGTCTATTGGGATGCGCTGTTTGAAGGAAATACCAAGATCAAGCGCAAGGCTCGTTTTGTTCCTGCGGGCGTGAATCCGATTTTCCCGAAAGATTCGCCGATGAAGGATGAGTTCGACGAGTGGCTGGCACGCATCATTTCGTATGCGCTCGACCTGCCGCCGACCGCACTCGTCAAGGAGACGAACCGCGCAACCGCCGAGACGACACAAGCGACAAGTCAGGATGAGGGGCAGCGGGCTTTTCTGAACTACCTGAAAGAAATCATGGACATTCTGCTGCATGATTATTTCGATGTGGACGGTGTGGAGTTCGTCTGGGCGACGAAGGAGGAGGTCGAGCCGCTCAAACAGGCGCAGATCGACCAGATGTATGTGAACCTCCGCATCCTTACGCCAAGCGAGGTGCGTAGCCGTCTCGGCTACGATCCGCTCACTGACGAGCAGACGGCGGAGTTCGCGGCGCTCACGCCGCAGCAGATGCAGCTCCCCGCATTCTTTACCGCCGGAAATGTACAGAAAGCAGATACTCCTCCAAAGCCACGTGCGCCCGATGGCGAGAAAGCACGGCAAAGATTCACCGTAGCACTTCGCAAGATGTTCGACCGCGTGAAGCCTGACCTCTGCCGTCAGCTCGAAACCTCGTATGCGAAAGCGATGGAGGCAGCGGAGAAACTGGATGCGCTGCAGAAAAAGCGCATTTTGCGGACGACGCTTGACGAACTCGACTTTGACGGCTGGGCGGTACTTCTTGACGATGCTGTGGAATGTCTCGGTGAGATTGCGGCGGCGGGTGCCTATGAGAGCCTCGGAAAGCTCAATGTTTCGACGGACGGCATCACGGACATGGTGGACGCTGATGCGCAGGAGTGGGCACGCGTACGCGCCGCCGAGCTGGTCGGCAAGAAGTGGAACGGCAAGGAGTACATAGACAATCCCAAGCCGAAATGGGCGATCACCGAATCCACGCGGGAAGTCCTGCGCGGGACAATCAGCAAGGCGATTGATGAGGGATGGAGCCCGCAGAAGCTCACGGCAGCGATTCGCGACGATGAGAAGTTCTGGGCGCGGCGTGCGGATATGATTGCACGCACGGAATTCCAGTTTGCCCACCAAAACGGAAATCTCATCGGGTGGAAGGCATCGGGCATCGTTGGCGGCAAGCAGTCCCTGTGTCTTGACGGTGGCTGCGAGATGTGCGTGGAGAACGCCGAGGCGGGGACGGTCGGCATTGACGAGAATTTCCCATCGGGACATGATGCGCCGCCCTATCATCCGAACTGTTTTTGTACGCTTGTCCCCGTGCTTGCGGAGGACATGACGGACGGGGACAGCTAGACTACCTTTTAATTGCTTTCAAACACCCTTTAATTTTTTGAGAAATCCAAGATGAAGGGGTTTCTATACATCGGACACAAAAAACGCGTACAGAGGATTTTAGGAGGTGTGACATTGCTTTATATCCCAATTCGGAAAATTGAGGAGGAGCGGCGGCTCGTCTATGGCATCGCCGCCGCTGAGGAGGTTGACCGTGCGGGCGAGATTTTCGACTATGAAAGTTCGAAGCCGTACATTGAAACGTGGTCGGCACAGCAGGCGAAGGAAAGCGGCGGCGCGAACTACGGTAATGTTCGCGCGATGCACGGCGATGTTTCGACGGGCAAGATCGTCCGCCCGATCGACTTCGACGATGAGAGCAAGACGGTCAATGTATGCATCAAGGTCGTAGACGACGGCGAATGGCGCAAGGTGCTTGAGGGTGTCTATACGGGGCTGAGTTTCGGCGGGCAGTATGTGCGCCGCTGGGAGGATGGTGCGGCGATGCGCTACACGCTGAAGCCGCAAGAGCTTTCCCTTGCGGATCGCCCCTGTGTACCCTCGGCGAGCATTGTCGAGGTGGTAAAGTCGGACGGCGGCGTTCGGAATATGGTGCTGAAAGGACGGAAAACAATGAATGAGAATGTGAAGAAGATTGATCTCGCGGAGTTCGGTGCGCTGATTAGCGACATTAACGCCGGGATTGCGGACGATGAGAACGTCCCCGAGAATTTGAAGACCTGTGTTGCGAATCTTGCCGCTGCGATTGCAGAGTGCACGGACGGCGGCGAACCTGCGCCGGAGTCTGACAAGTCCGCCGAGCCGGAAAAGTCCGAGGGGGGCGATCCTCCGAAAAAGCCGGATGAGGGGGATGTAGCGAAAGCAGTACAGGCCGCCGTCGCTGAGGCACTGAAGCCCGTCGCCGCATCCGTACAGAAAATGGAGGCGGCACTCGCGGCAAAAGACAAGGAGGCCGCAGCACTCAAGGAGCAGGTTGAGAAGCTCGCGAAAACAGCCGCACCCACGAAGGTCGTACTCAAAACGGACGGCATTAAGCTCAAGACTGATAAGCCGGACACTCCGTCTGCGGATGATGCACTTGACCGCATCAAAGAGCAGCACGGCACACAGCGTTCGTGGGCGTACTAAGGAATGAAGGAGGACAATAAAATGAGTATGTATCAGACTTCGAAAGAGACACTTGCGCGGATGAACGAGGCACTTCATAGCGCACTTGCAGCCCCGCTCAAAAAGGCAGACGGCATCACGACGGGCAGCGGTCTCAAAAACTACGACTTGCAGCCCGCCGCACGGCTTATATACCCCGTCCTTTCTCCGCTGCGCAACTCAACGCCCCGTGTGAAGGGCGGCGGCGGTGATGCAACGCACTGGAAAGCAATCACGGGGGTCAACATTGACAGTGTGTCGATGGGGGTGTCGGAGGGGCAGCGCAGCGGCGTGATCTCGATTGAGACGAAGGACGCGTTTGCGCTCTACAAGACGCTCGGGCTTGAGAATTTTGTGACCGATGAGGCGGTTCTGCAGGGTGAGGGGTTCGACAATCTCCGTGCGATCTGCACGAAGAATCTGCTTGAGGCGGTTATCATCGGCGAGGAGAAGGTGCTGCTCGGCGGCAACTGCTCGATGAAGCTCGGCAAGACAAACAAGCCGATCCTCGCGGCAAAGGCGACGGGCGGCACGCTTGGCGCGTCGGCGATCGTCTCCGTTGTCTGCGCTGCACTCACGTTCGAGGGGTATCACGCGGCGAATGTGACGACGGGTGTCAAGGCGAAGGTGACACGCGAGAATGCGGACGGCTCAAAGGATGTATACGGCGGCGGTACGGCGCAGAAGTCTGATGCGGTAAAGGTGACGACCGGCGCGGGTACAACGAACAGTGTTACGGCGACGGTCGCACCGACAAGGGCGCGTTTGCCTATGCGTGGTTCTGGGGCGCGGAGAATGCCGAAAAGCTTGGTGCGATTACGACGACGAACAGCGTCACCATCACGGCTGATGCGGAGGGGACGCAGACAGCGAAAGACCTGCCCGCTGCGGACTGGTCGGCAAATGAGTTGGTCATTGACGGCTACCTGACGCAGACCATCCAGAACGGCGGGTATTTCAAAACCCTGCCGGCGGGGATGGGGCTGACGGCCGACAAGGCAGCGGGCATTGCCGAGATCGACGATGCGTTCCGCTGGTTCTGGGACAACTACAAGGCAAGTCCCGATGAAATCTATGTCAGTGCACAGGAGCTTCAGAGCATCACGAAGAAGGTGCTCGAAAACGGCGGCAGCAACCTCATCCGTTTCAATTTCGACGCGAGCACGACACAGGCGGCGACACTCTCGGCAGGTACGGCGGTCGGATCGTATCTCAACAAGTACACCATGAGCGGCGGCACGCTTGTCCGCATCGTGCTTCATCCGAACATGCCCGCAGGGACGATCCTGTTCCGCTCGACGACCATGCCCTATCCGGTCTCGAATGTCGCAAACATCGCCGAGGTGCGCTGTCAGCAGGACTATTTCCAGACAGAGTGGCCGCGCAAGACGCGCAAATATGAGTATGGTGTCTATGCGACGGAGGCGTTTGCTCTCTATGCGCCGTTCGCATTCGGCGTGATTACGAACATCGCAGACGTGTGAGGAGGTTATCAATATGCTGCTGAAAGCGCATGATGTTACGGAAATCGTTATTGATGGCGTGGCCTATATGGCTGAGAGCGGGCTGATTGATGCGCCGATTAGCCCGCAGGAGGCGATCCTGTTTGGACTGGATGCGCCGACGGCAGAGGAGATTGCCGCACGAAAGAAGGATTCCAATGACACCTCCGTCGATAATGCTGGAGGTGAGACCGGAAAGGTCAAAACACTGGTGTCGGAACCCCTGATAATGGGGGGACCGGAGGAAAGAAATCCAGCGACAAGGACAGCGACGATGGCGCGGCATGAGCTTATAACCCTTGATGAGCTGAAAAACTACATCGGCATCACCTCGGGGAGCGATAAGGATGACGCTCTGCTCCTTCTGCTCATCCGTGCCGCGTCTGCTTTTCTGCTCGCTGAGATGAACCGACGGGAAGGATTGGAGCACGACTATGAGCACACGAAAGGGTATCTGGACATCCCGGATGACGTACGGTTCGCCTGCTGCGAACTCGCCGCCCTGCGGTACAAAGAAAAAAGCCGCCTTGGCGAAGTCTCGAAAGACGTTGGCGGGCAGACCGTCGCGTTCTCACAAAAAGACCTGAGTGACTTCGGTCGCGCGGTCATCCGTCACTATAAGCGGGTGACACCATGAGTATTGAGGCAGTCATCGTCGGCGATGAGGGGGTGCGGGCGCGCTTCCATCGTGCAGCGGGGGGAGATCGACGGAAAACTTGCGGACAGTATGGGGCGCATCACGATCCGCTTACAGGCGCACGTTATCCGAAACAAACTTTCAGGGCAGGTTCTGAACGTCCGTACGAACAATTTGCGCGGCAGCATCCATCAAGAGGTCATTCGAGATGGCAGCGGAATTGTCGGGCGGGTCGGTACCAATGTCGAATACGCAGCATTTCATGAATATGGGTTCAACGGGGCACAGAGCGTACGTGAGCACATGCGGACAATTAAGATGGCGTTTGGGAAAATGCTCAAAGAACCGAAGAAGATCGTGATCGGTGCACATACACGCGATGTTGACTATAAGGGGAAATCGTTCCTTCGCACGGCGCTTCAAGATCAACGCGAGGAGATCGTGACCGCACTGAATGAGGCGGTAAAGGAGGCGATGCGGTGAACCGTGAAGTGATTTACGGCGGTGTGTTTGACTGGCTGCGCACGCACTCTGGGGATGATGTGCGGACGTGGAGCCGCAGACTTCGGCACTGGAACGATGTGCCGGAGATTGAACAGCCTGCCGTGTTCCTAGCGCAGAACGGGGAGCAGATCGACCGTCTCCGTGCCGTTTGGACGCTCCGCATGGATGTGTATGTCTATGTGACCGTCGGCGGCGACGAGAATGCGGTTACGGCGACACCGATGAATCATATCATCGATAAGATTGCGGATGCGCTGCGACCACGTCGAGAACTCGGCGAGATAGAGCAGACGCTCGGCGGGCTTGTACTGGATTGCAGGATCGAGGGGGAAGATCGAGACTGATGCGGGCGTGCTTGGTGCACAGTCGGTCGCAATCATCCCCCCTTGTGATACTGGAAGAAGATTAGGAGGTATAAAATGGCTCAGTTTATGTTTGGTGCGGGGATGATGATCGCTATTCCGAAGAAGCCGACACCGACCCCACGCATCCTTGGGACGATGCAGGAGGCAAGCATCGAGTTCTCGGGCTCGACGAAGGAATTGTTCGGACAGCACCAGTTCGCGGAAGCCGTCGCACGCGGTCAGCAGAAGATCGCAGGCAAGGCGAAAATGGCAAGCATCAACATGGATGTATACAACGACACCTATTTCAACGAGGATGTTCTGCAAGGGCAGAATCTTGCCATCTTCAACAAGGAATTTGCGGTCGATAAGACAGCATTTACCGTAACACCAACGTTCACGGCGAATACGGTGTTCCTCGAAAATCTCGGTGTACTGGACAACGCGGGCAAGACACTCACGCGTGTTGGCGTCACGCCAAATGAGGGGGAATACACCCTTGATGAGAAAACAGGTGTGTATACGTTCCACGCCTCGCTCAAGGAGAAGCCTGTCTTCATCTCGTACCTCTACCACGACAAGAAAAACGGCAGCCGCATCATTATCAATAATCAGCTGATGGGCGAAGCACCGACGTTTAAGGCGATCTTCAACGGCCGGTTCAACGGCAAGCAGATGACGCTGATCCTCAACTCGTGCACGTCCTCGAAGCTCTCGCTTATCTCGACGAAGCTCGAAGACTTTTCCATTCCCGAATTTGACTTTGCGGCGATGGCAGACGATACGAACCGCGTCGGCGAGCTGAGTATGCTTGAGTGATAAGAAGGGAGTATACACATGAACAAACAGGCATTTTATGAAGGCACGGAGGTCACGATTCGCGGGGAGAAGTACATTTTCCCGGGACTTAGCCTTGCACAGCTCGAGGACAACATCGAGGAGATTGAGGAGATCATACGGTCGAACGAATCGGATGGATTGAGGTTTGTCGGCAAGTTGGCACATTTCCTGTATCTTGCATTCAGCCGCAACTATCCCGAGATCAGCGAGGCAGAGTTTAAGAACATGATCGACATCCGTCTTGCCCCCAAGCTCTTTTCATACGTTCTCGCAGAAAGTGGTTTTGAGGAGGGCGTGCCTCACGCGGGGGAAGCTCTGCCCACAGCGGGCGCATAGATTTTCAGGCGGTCTATGCCGAGATCGCCTGTGCGACGGGGTGGACAATCGACCATATTCGGCACAGCCTGACAATCAAACGCTATAGAGCTCTCAAGGAGGCGTGGAGAAAGTCGCCGCCCGCGCATGTGTGTTTGGCGGCGATTTGCGAATATCTCGGCATGAAGCTCACGGCGGATCATCCGCTGCGTGCGGCAAGCAACGAGCAGGAAAAAATCTATTACGACGAAAGTTATTATGACGTTGGAGAGCAACAGGGCGCGGCAGCGGCACTTCGTGCGGGCTTCGACCATGCGATAGGGAGGTGAGAAAATGGCAGCGGATGATCAGATTGACGTAAAAATTACGGCATCGCCGCAGGGTTTTGTCTCGGGCATGAATACAGCGCAGCAAGCACTCAATAACGGTACTGCCGCAATGAAAACGAGTGTGTCCGGCATGGCACAGCAGATGCGTGCAACAATGCAAAATATGCAGCAGAGTGCACGCAGCGGCATGAGCGGAGTACGCTCGTCCATTGCAAACGCGATGAGCAGCGTTAAGGAATCCGTTGCCTCTATGAAAAATACAATCGGCGCGGCGGGAATTGCGATTGTCGGAGTGTTTGGCACATCGGCGAGCGCGGCGATCGAGTATCAAAAAGCTCTTGCGGGGCTTTCACGCACCAGTGGTATGAGTATTGCCGCCTCCTCTGAACTTGCCTTTGCGGCAAGTCAGGTCGGCATGAGCACCGCCGATCTTACAAAAAAATATCGGTTTCTTATCGAGGTCTCTTGCAAGCCTGGAACGCGACACGGACAATGCCGGGAATATCTTCAACCGCTTCGGGATCGACGTACACGACGCGAACGGGCATCTGCTGCCGACGGATGAGATCCTCGGTGCGGTTGCTGATCGTTTTCAACGCATGCCGGACGGTGTGGAAAAGACAGCGCTTGCAATGAGTGTATTCGGGCGTGAAGGGCGTGCCATGATTCCCCTGCTCAATCAGGGGAGCGCTGGACTTCAGAAGATGGGAGAAAAGGCGAAGAGCCTCGGTCTCGTCTTTGAAAATGTTTCGGCGCTGAAATCCTATGTCGCTGCACAACGGCAGTGGGATGCGACGCTGAAATCATTGCAGATACAGATCGGCAACAGCGTTCTCCCAACGTTGACCGCATTTTCAAAGGGGATTACAAGCCTTTTACAGGCGTTTAACCGTATTGATCCGGATACGCGCAATGCGATTATCACCGCGACAAGCCTTACGGCTGCCATCGCCGCACTGACACTCGGGTGGGGTGCGGCGGCTGCGGCGATTGCGGCATTCGGCGGCCCCTTTGCGCGTGTTGGTGTAATGATGACCTCCATGCCCAATGTCATCGGTGCATGTGTGACTGGGATCAAGTCCTTTGTTGTAGGGCTTGCAAGCGGCACAATCGGGCTTGGAAAATATGTGCTTTCGGGGCAGCTCTTTGCGTCGATTCATGGGAAGATGGCCGCCGCGATGGCAACTGCCCGCGCAGGGATGGTTGCGACGCGCAGCACAGTCGTCGCCGTCTCTTTAGCATTTCAGATCGGCGGCGTGCGCGCAATCCTCTCCTACTGTGCCTCACTCGTCTCCTTGCGTTCCGTGCTTGCCGTCGGCCGCGTGGCACTCCTCACCTTTTATGCAACTGCGACGGCAGGCATCGCCGTGGTTCTTGCCCTCGCTGCTGTTTGGGCAAGCGGGATGACGAATATCAGCGAGGCGACTGCGGGGACATGCGACGGGCTGATCTATGGACTGAATAACTTTGCAGACGGTGTCGGTGAGATCTGTTCCGGCATCGGTCAGATTTTTACAAGCCTCGCGCTTACGATTGGGAAGGCTCTCGTTGGGGACTTCTCGGGTGCAGCCGAGGCGGCAAAGGGGATGATGCAGGGGGTCAAGGATATCGGTGCGGGGTTCTTCGATGGTATCAAAGGGCTCGGTCAGGCCATCTATGGTGCTGCGTCCGATCCAGAAGGGGCACTCTCCTTCGCAAAGGCGGCGGGCGGCTCACTCTGGGGCAGTATCAAAGGAGCGATGGGGTTCGGAGGTGGGGATGTACCGCTCGATATGGGCGGCGACACCGGCGGCTTTGATCCGGTTGGCGGAAGCAATGCGGGCAGCGCAGGTGCGGGCGGCGAATCATCCAGTGCCTACGAGGCAGCGAAGAAGGTTTATGAGCAGCAGACGCAGCTTGCAGAGTATACGGCTGCCGAAAAGGAAGATCTGTATAAACGCTATCTTGAAAATGTCACAAAGTCCGAGCAGGAGGCGATGGACTATCGCATCGGGCTTTATGCGCTGGAAAAGGAGAGCTTTGCCGAGCGGCTCAAGGAACGTGAGGTTGATCTTGAGAATGCGCATGTTCGCGGAAAAGTCAGCGAGCAGGCCTATCAGTCAGAGCTTGCGGGTATCAAACGCAGCAGCCTAGACGCAGAAGTAGAATTTCGCGCCCGTGCCGTTATGGAGGCGAATCGCCTCACGGAGGAGGAGAAAGAAAAACAGCTTGCTGCCTACAAAGAAAAGATCGAGGCAACAAGCTGGTATAAGTCTGCATTGACGGAAGTTCTGGACGCGGAGAAGAAGCTTGCGGATTACGAGCTCACAATACAGAATAAAATCCTCGAATATCAGAGAACACGCTCTCTCGATTCGATCTCACTTGAGGAGAAACGTCTGGAAGGACTTTATAACGCGGGTGCGATAACGCAAGAAACTCTTCTTGCGCGACAGCGTGAATTCGAGGAGCGCCGCTACAATATCCAGCGTGAGGCAGCGAAGAAAGAACTCTCAGACAGCGCGATCGACATTGCTAAGATGATCGCTGCCTATGAGGCATATACCTCGGCACGAACGGAACTCGACAAAGAGACCTATTTCAACGAGATGCTCCTCAGCTCCAAAAATGAGGAAGCGACGATTGCAGCACTGAAAGCTCTTGAGGAGCTCTATACGCAGCACGCCGAAAAACTCATCGATATCCAACAGAAACAGCGGGACAAGGAGCTTGGCATCATCAAAGGAGTCCGTGATACTCTTGCCGATGAAATGTCCGCAATCATGCAGGATGTCGCGAAAGGCTCGAAAAGCGTGCTTGAGGGCATCCGTTCTTTGATCTCCTCGACGCTCTCAAGCATACTCAAGCAGATCACGAATCAGATTTCCGGAAATATCGTGCAAAAAGCCTTTTCTCGCTTCCTCCAGCCTAAAAGTCGACCGGATATGACCGCCGTTGCGGCAGAACAGGCGACACAGACGGCACGCACGGCGGCAGCGCAGGCTGGCGCGATGCAGCGCGCAATGGTCGAGCAGACCAGCGGGCAGATGCAAATCGCTGCAACGACAGAGAAAGCGACTACGCAAATTGCGACGGAAACGGCAAAAGATGAAACGATTGTCGCGTCCTCGGCGGCAGCGGGTCAGGCATCCGTCGCATCAATACAGGCAAGCATCACGGCGATGCTTCAGATGCTCCCGATTATGCTTGTGCTCTCGGCTCTGACGAGGCTCTTTGGCGGCGGTAAGTCCTCTAAAACAGAGAGTACGGGGCCGGGCATCAATCTCGGGCGTAATCCCGACAGCTACTACAAGACACCGCGCCTTACAGGAATACCGTCGTTTGACGTCGGCTCTTGGCGGCTGCCGGCAGATACGCTCGCAATGGTGCATAAGGACGAGATGATTGTCCCCGTCTCCGGCGGGCAGGCGGACGGCGTGCGCAGCCTCCTCTCCGGTGGTGGATCGCAGAAAGCCCCGCAGATTAATCTGACTTACAGTGCTGTACACACGGGGCGCACAGATGCAGATGTCCGACGTGAGATGCGCGAAAATGCAAAGTATATGGTTAAGGTGCTCAATACAGAGTACCGGAAGTTTAATCGAGGCAGTCTGAAGGGGTGATGCTTGTGGCAGATGCAATATTTCCGGAACTGCGCGGGCTCTCGTGGGATGTGACGAAAATGCCGGAGTTCTTCACACTCGCGAAAGTCAGCCCGTCCGGCGTCGACATTGCCGCATCCCTCTCCGCCTATCCGCGCTGGCATTTCTCTCTTTCCTATGAGGTGCTAAGAGCTGGCGCCGAGGGCGAGCTTGAAACGCTCCTCGGATTCTTCCTCTCCTGCCGTGGGAATGCGGTCGATTTCCTTTATCGCGATCCGACGGATCACATTGCTGAGCGTCAAGTATTCGGCGTCGGCGATGGAAAGACTGTGGCCTTCCAGCTCTGTCGTGCGGTCGGCGACTACGTTGAGCCTGTCTATGATACCGCAAACGAGGTTATCTATGTCGGGGATGTACAAAAAGAGAGCGGCTATACGATAAAAGAAGGTACAGTCTCATTCACGGCACCGCCCGCTGCGGGAAAACGACTCGCGTGGTCAGGTAATTTTTACTACCGCTGCCGTTTCAAAGAGTCTTCAATCGAATTTCAAAACTTCGCATTCAAGCTCTGGTCAGCGAAGACGGTCGAGTTCGTTACATCAAGGAAGGTATTTGCGCCATGAAACAAGCAAGCGAACGCCTCAAACGGCTGCTGATCGAATCGCAGACATTCTACGTTGCTGATCTCTATAAAATCACGCTGACAGATGGAACGGTACTGCGCTATACATCGGCAGACATTGCGCTCACGGTTGGCGATGACTGCTATACACCACTTGCGATCGAGCGCGACGGAACAACGCAGACCAATGATATGAGCGTGGACGAGATGCACCTGACAATCACGGTCGAGCCGTCTGCTCGCCTTGACCATGAGGCGACGATCATGCAGGCGATCGCCGCAGGTCGTTTCGCAGATGCAGAACTTGAGTTGCATCGCCTCTTTTCCCCGGAGCCGTTCACAATGTTTCGGGGCGCATTGATGCAGATTATGCGCTGCTCTGGTGGCTCGGAAGGCTCAATATCGAGCGTGCAGGCGGTATAATGATCGAGGCGACCGTCGCATCGATGACAGAACTCCTTAACGTCAAATTCCCAACGCACCTCTATTATCCTCCATGTATCTATACGCTTGGAGACACGAGCTGTGGCGTCGATCTGGATGCGTTTCGGCAGCAAGGCACGGCGACAGGCGGTACGCGCAGTGCAATTCAGTCGGGCCTCTCCCTCGATAACGGCTATCTCGCACAGGGGAGCATTACTTTTATGTCCGGACGTAATACCGGCGTAACTCGTACGATCCGCAGCAATGAGAGCGGCACGATCACGGTCGTTTTGCCGTTTTACTATCCTCCTGCTGCGGGAGACACATTTTATGTCTTACCGGCCTGTGATAAGAGCATGCACTGCTGCAAGGCTCGCTTTTCCAATCTTGCCCGTTTTCGTGGTTATCCGTTTATCCCGGTGCCCGAGACGGCATATTGAGGAGGTTTGGAGATGGATGCGAAAGAGCGGCGCGAACGAGAGTGGCTCGTTGCTGAGGCTCTGACGTGGCTCGGAACGCCGTATCATCACGCGGGGCGCGTGAAGGGCGGCGGCACGGACTGCGGCATGCTGATCTTACAGGCGTTTATCAATGTTGGATTGATTGCAGATACCGAAGTCGGATACTATCCGATGGACTGGCACCTGCATCGCAGCGCAGAACGCTATCTCGGATGGGTGACGCGATATTGCAAAAAAGTGGAACGCGATACGCCGCTCCCCGGGGATGTCATCGTCTATCGTTATGGGCGTTGTATCAGTCATGGTGCACTTGTTGTCGCGTGGCCACAGATCATCCACGCATATCTTGGCCTCGGCGTTGTCCTTGCTGATGGGGATGACAGGGGGATGCAGAAAAGGCAAAGCGGAATTTATAGCTACTGGGGGTAAATCAGATGGGCGGAATATTCGGGGGCGGCGGGACAGTCAGCACGGCAGACACGCGCATCGGCAGTCTTGCAATCTCGCAGAGCACCTACGGAATTGCGATCCCTGTAGTATTCGGGACAGCGCGTGTTGCCGGCAACATGATTGACTACATCGACTTTACGGCGATCCCCCACACGACCACGACACGAAGCGGAGGCAAGGGCGGCGGTGGTGTCACCTCGTCTCATACGACTTACACCTATGAGGTCGCTGCAATCTTTGCGCTCTGCGAGGGCGAGGTGCAAGGCGTTAAGCGTGTCTGGAAGAACAAAGAGGTTCACGGGAGCCCCGCTGCGCTGCGGATGTCTGTTTATACGGGGGCGCCTGATCAAGCCCCGTGGGCGTGGATGGCTGGAGCGCATCCTGATCGCGCAATCAGTTATCCGCAGACATGCTACGTCGCAAGCCCGAACCTTGAGCTCTCTAATTCGGCGACAGTCCCGTCTTTTAACTACGAGGTCGCAGGGCGCGACCTCGCTCCGGGGAAGCAAGATGCCGCGCCGATTTCCATTATTCGAGGCATCCTCTCTGATGTGCAGATTGGTGTCGGTTTTCCAGCAAAATATCTTGCAGATACAGCGCAGTTCGAGGATTACTGTATTGTCAACGGTGTATATTTTTCGCCGGCCTATGACAGTCAGAAGGAGGCGCACGAACTCATTGCCGCACTCCTTGAGGCGGCGAATGCTGCGCCTGTATGGTCGCAGGGGAAACTCAAGATTGTGCCCTATGGTCTCGCAGAGCAGACAGCAAACGGCGCAACCTACATCCCCCCGAAAGCGCCGCTCTACGACATCACACACGATGATCTCGTCTACACTGAGGGCGAGACGCCGATCACGATCAAACCGAATCTCACGACCGATCGCTACAACGTGCAACCTGTCGAGATACTCAACCGTAAGAATGATTACAACGTCGAGCCGATTAAGGCGACGGACGATGCAGACATCAGTCAGCGCGGCATCCGCACGGCCGACAGTATCGAGATGCACTTTATCACGGAGCCGGATGTTGCGACGTTCGCGGCACAGGCGATTCTTCAGCGCAAGCTGTACATCGCTGCGCAGTATGAATTTACACTTTCGTGGCGACACTGTCTCCTTGATCCGATGGATGTTGTGACGCTTACCGACGAAATTCTAGGGCTTGACCATCATCCCGTGCGCATCCTTACGATCGAGGAGGATGAGGAACTCAACCTTAAAATCACCGCAGAGGATTGCCCGGACGGTATCAACAGCCCGACGGTCTACACAACACAGGCGGCGCAGCGACCGAAGATGGATTATAACTCTGCCCCCCCTGACATTAACCCGCCTGTTCTGTTTGAGCCTCCGGCGCAAGTTGCGGAGGCAATGACGATCTGCATGGCTGCGTCCGGAAAAAAGAATACGTGGAGCGGCGCAAATATCTGGGCAAGCTATGACGGAAACACCTACAAGCGTATCGGTACGATCGAGCAGCCTGCGCGGCACGGGTTTTTACTGGAGCCGCTCCGGCACGGATATAGTCACGATACCAATAACACGCTTGTGGTTGATGTATCAATGAGCAGCGCAGAGCTTCTGACCGCGACAGAGGAGGACGCGGACAATCATAATACTCTGTGCTGGGTCGATGGCGAGCTGATTGCCTACCAAAATGCAGAACTAATTGCCCCTTATCAATATAAGTTGACTAACCTGCGCCGCGGCGTATACGGAACAGAGATCAAGGCACATCCAATCGACAGTAAGTTTGTCCGTGTTGATGATGCGGTTGTGCGGTACAAATACCGCGCAGAAGATATTGGGAAACGTTTCTATCTCAAATTCACGTCATTTAACATCTTCGGCAATGCGGAACAGAGCCTTGCGGACGTTGAGCCATATATTTTTACCATTCGCGGGGCAGATGCGATTGAGCAGCCGGAATTTACCGTTGTACAAAACGGAGAGAGTCTGACCGCGACGCTTGCAATGAGCATCAACAGCACGAGCAACATCTATTATAAATACGAACTTCGATACGGATCAAGCTGGGAGACCGGGACGCTTGTCGATCGCTTTGCAAGTAATATCTACACATTTCGCGCACCGGGCGAAGGTACACTTACTTTGTCTCAAGGCGATCGACGGGCGCGGAAATTACTCAAAAAAGGCCGGCCGCGCGATCGTGAGTGTTGTCGACTTGCCGCGCAAGAATATCCTGTATGAGCGAAAGGTAGATTTGTCAGAATGTGAAAAGCAATATCTGTGGCGTGCGTCTGACGGGCGATATTGGATCGAGGAGATACAAAGGCTCGGCGAGTATGCGCGGTTCTCGGACATCTTTGGCGGCACTGTTTTTGTCTACGGAGATGCGGAAATTCGACTCCCTGTGATTGACCTTGGGGAGAATATCATCGATTCTTCCTGTTATTATGTGCGGGCTGATGGGACGATCCACATCCTAAGCGTCGAAAAACTAGCTGATTTTACGCACTTTGCGGATATTTTCGGCGTACACCTGACACCGATGCAGCCGGAATATGCGAAACAACTCTTTAGCGGTGTTGTTGTGGACTATGAGACCCGAGGCACAGGATATGTAGAAATACGATACCGCACGAGCCTTGATAATGTGATATACGGAACATGGAAAAATATATCAGAGGCTCAATTTACGGGGCGTTACGTCGAAATTGCAGTCTTGCCGCGCAGTGTCGACGGCATTGGCACGGTTGGTGTCCGCAGTGTAAGCGTCACGATTGATGTTCCGGATATTGAGGAGATTATCGAGAAGATCCCTCTAAAACCGGAACGCAAACGCATCCGATACAAGCGGAAGTTTGCAGAAGTCCGATCGGTGGCGCTGTACACGCAGGACGAGAATGGACAGCAAGCAATCAGCAATATTATTGAGCAAACTAACGAATATGTTGATATGTGCATCTTGAATGCAGAGGGTAATATGATTTCTGGCCTGCTACAAAAGGCGGTTATTAGGGGGTACTAGACATGGCGAAACTAACACAAGAAACGAAACCGGGCCCTGCGATCGAAATGATCAACGAGCATGACCACAGCGACGGAGTCGGCAAGCAAATTCCTACCGATGGCATTGAAGATGGAGCGGTTACGACGAAGAAGATGGCGCTTAAATCCGTGACCAGTAAGGTCATTGCTGATGGCGCTGTCGGAACGGCGCAGCTTGATAGCAGTCTCGCAAAAAGCCTTGAACAGAATATCACGGCCGGAGTGAATGCGCCCGCATACTATGAGCGGGATGTTCCGTTTTATTTTTACAATAAGACAGTTATCGCGACACCTAATCGTCTATGGCTAAACATTGGGAAACGCGGATTCTTGCTCGAAGAACAGAAAATGCTTGATATATCGCTTGATTCTGCATTTGACAGCAAGGCGACAAAATGGCAGCCGGAGCATGATTACGCGCGTGATGATGTTGTATATCCGAGTGAGACGAAGACAGGCTATTATTATCGTTGTGTGACGAGCGGGAAAAGCTCGTCTTTGCAGCCGGAGTTTCCGAAGACGTTGGGACAGACTTATAATGATGGTAATGTCGCCTGGGTTTGTGAGTATGATTTTACTGTCGCAGAAAATCGTGGCGGACGTGATTTCTATATTTACGCATGTCAACCAGCCGAGGGTGTTACTCCTATTTTGATGGTTTCCGCAAATTCGACGGTACCACTCCGCTATACGGCTGAGAACAGCCGCAAGATCGGAGGCTTTCACTGCGAGTGCATGGATGTCGGCGTTCCGGCGGCAGATCATTGGCTGCGCAACTGGAAAAAAGGAGAGATCATTCCGTTTTCTGTGTGGGATGTGAAACATCGACCAAGCGGAGCTCCAGAAGGAATGACATGGATACCGGGACACGGTTGGATCGGAATTTATTTTCTTTCAAGCGCCGGGACGGCGGCCGATCGAAAACTTGTGACAAAGCACGGCGGCACAATCGCTGACGGCACCAGCACGCCGACGTGGAGTGATTTTGATTTTATCGAGACCTTGGCGAAACAGTCGCAGCACCTGCCGAGCAACGATGCTCTTACGGCTGCGGGACTTGGGACGCCAACAGGCCTTGCAATCAAGGGGGCTACCGATCCTGTAACAACGGGCGGTCATGTAAACACGAGCGACACACGCATCGTATCTTATTTCGGCGTCGAAGATGGATCGGGCGTTGTATGGACATGGGGACGAGAAAGCTACTGGACTACCAACGGGTATTTCCGCGCTCTCGTGTCCGGCGATTGGGGCGGTGGCGGCTCTTGCTCGCCCCGAAGGGTGTATGGCACGTATGTGGGCACTCTGAATCTGAATGTCGCGGCGCGTGCCGCGTCTGAGACGTTGGACGGCGAAAATTCTACGCTTATGGCTGTTATTCGTTCGAGATTGGAGGCGATTCATACGCCGTAAATCAAGGACGCAAGACGGCGCGTTTATATGATCATATTGGCTTATATGTTGTTTTGATTCGGGTATTACCGCGCTCTCGTGTCCGGCGATTGGGGCGGTGGCGGCTCTTGCTCGCCCCGCTGGGTGAATAGCACGAATGTGGGCGCTCTGAATCCGAATTGCGCGGCGCGTGCCGCGTCTGATATGTGGAGGTCTGAGCCGACCCACAGCTGAACATATAGGCCATGCCAATACGGCAAAATACACAACGGGGAGGAGGCGGCAGCTAGTAGCCTGCTGGATCGGCGAATATTGCCGCCATTATCCATGAAACGCTTTGGTCATTTATATCAAAAAATCATTGATAAAGAGAATTTGATGAAAGCACATCAACGAGCACGAAAAGGGAAAACAAGTAAAGCGGCTGTCTGATATGTGGACGAGCATCTGGAAGAATGTATCGAACTTCTTCACGCTGCACTCAAAAATCATACATATAGAGTATCTGATTATCGGGCTAAAATTGTATATGAGCCGAAAGAACGGACGATATACATGCTGCCGTATTTTCCGGATTGCATCGTTCAACACGCGATCCTTTTGGTGCTTGAGGATATTTGGGATAAGCGATTTTTATATCACAGTTATTCCTGTCGAAAAGGCAAAGGACAACATAGGGCATCTGCTCTATGCATGCAGTATGTGAGGCGATATAAATATGTCTTGAAATGCGATATATCGAAATTCTTTTATTCTATACCACATACAAGGCTGAAAAGCGTTATTCGCCGAAAAATAAAGTGCAAGGAAACACTTGCATTGCTGGATGAAATCATCGACAGCATCAACCGACCGATAGACTTTGCTATGTTGTGCGTGCTCATATCTAGCCGGGACTCAGTTTTTGATACATGGTTTTTCGTGGAGACATTGCGGACGTTATCCGGGTTGTGCGGCAAGAATACGCCGATCGGGAATTACTTATCACAATGGTTCGGGAATCTCTATCTAAATGAGTTAGATACAGTAATCAAGCACAAACATCGCGTAAAAGCTTATTTAAGATATTGTGATGATTTTTTACTGTTTGGCGATGACAAAAAATCTCTGAACGAAATAAAGTGCCATATCCGGACGTTCGTGGAAGATGCTCTATACCTCAAGCTGAGTAAGTCTGATTTGTTCCCTGTAACGCGAGGAGTTGATTTTCTTGGCTATCGGCATTTCCGCAAGGTTATATTTTAATCCGGAAAAGCACGGCGAAACGTCAGCGCAAAAATATCAAAGCGATCATGTACCAGTTGCGACATGGATTGATTAGCACCGAACAAGCCCTGTCAAAGATTGCAAGTGTATGGGGGTGGATGAAATGGGCAAATACACATAATCTGCAACTCGCAATGCAGCTATCTGAGCTGGAAAAGGAGATTATGAGTGAAGAAGTTCAGCGAAATTGTAAAAGCTAATGCGTTTCTGGAGAGTATCCCTATATCAAGAGTCGTTGGCAAAGAGATTATAGTATATGGATATGAAATCAGAACCAGCAAGCATCCTCGAGAGAATAACCCTAACTGCATTATGCTGCGCATCGAGATGGATCATAAGCGTTGCTGTACATTTAGCGGATCAACGCTTTTGCGACAACGCTGAAATTTGTAGGTCGCTGGCTATCGTTTTCCTAGGAGGTTATTATGCAGGAATCACCAAAACACATGAATAGCAAGTATGATTATCTCTATATGCGGGATAATTTCCCGGAGGAGGTTTGGCGGCCGTATTGGCAGTCAATACTTGACGAGAGTAAGGTATGGATCGATATTGGCGAGATTGACGCGGCAGATGGAGTGACAGATGCGACGCATAGAGTCGAAACTTTTACTGTAAATGATAACGGGAAAGAAAAGACATCTACTCACCAGCATGAGTTGCGCACAGACCCGTCCAGTGATATGATCCGGCTCAGGGTTTACCCCAGAAGAAGTTCGGCAAGCACTTTCGCAAAAAACACAAAAAGGCTTCAAAAAAAGCCTTTTAAGAGAAATAAAATAACGGCTCAAAAAAACAGGAGTGTCCTAGATTTTAAGCCGTTATTTTTTTATGAAAAAGAACTTGACAATACCACTCATTGAGTGGTATAATAAACACATAAAGAACAGAAGGAGGTGAGAGCATGGAAGATATAATAAGCCTTGTAACAGCAGTTATCAACTTGGTGACGGCGATACTGCTGTACAAGGCGGCTAGAGGGAAGTAAAGAACTTCCGAGAGGGCTTCAAGCCCTCTCCCCCGGAAGGGGGGATCTTGCTTTCATTATATCTGTCATGCGAGTAAAATGCAAGAGATCACAACGGCTATCTCGGTCGCGGCTCTTGTCGTCGCAGTAGCGGCTTGCTACAAAGTTGTTCGCAGGTGACAACTGAAAGGAGGAGGGGTGTATGAGCGAACGCATAAAGGAAGCCCGGCAGACGGCGGGGTTGACGCAAAAAAGAATGTCCGAGCTTCTTTTGATTCCTTTGCGTACCATAGAGAACTGGGAATCGGGTAAGCGCAATCCGCCCCTCTGGGCGGAGAACCTCATCGTCGAAAAACTAAAGATGATGAGGCAAGAAAAATAAGACGATTTAGAGTCTATAAAAGAGGGCTTATCGCCCTCTTTTTTGATGAGAAAAATTTGCTTTATTTTTCCAAAACTAAATGAGAAATTTTCCGAAACCATTTGCGTGCTTATAACAGCCGTTATCGTGGGAGCGTGAGACGATGCACAGAGCGAGAGTGAGAGAGGTGCGCGACAATAAAGTCCTTGCAGACGGATCGTGGCTTATCTGCATAGGGAATCGCACCGTCTATCCGGGCGAGTGGATCTGGACGGACGGTCGTTGCGTCTACGGGCATGAATCCGAGAGTGGCAACAGCTACATTCCGACGAATGTCCTTTCCGGCATACCGCTCCTCCAGATAAAGTGGAAGGATCAAAAAAACCAGATGCTCCATTTGTACTACGCAAAAGGAAAGATTCATCCGCTCGAATTTTCCAAAGAGGATATATGGATGGTCAACAGCACACGCCACTTTGCGTATGTTACAGGCTATGGAATGCTCGATGCTGAAATGGATGAGCGGGGAAATCTCTATACCCTCGAAGCTGTGGATGTCCTCGTGTTCCCACTCATCGGGGCAGATCAGCGTGACAGTGTTCTCTCTGTCAAGTGCAACGGCGAGGTCATCGCCTCCTACGATCTTGTGCCGATGTTTGGTGCTCCCGCTGTATCTGGTCCTACTGACCTCTATAGCTGTCAAACAGTAGGAGGACGGGTGGATAAAGCAGGGAACTTCAAAGTGATGATATGGCACTCCATATCAGAGCATGGGGGAGTCAGAGGCCATGTCAGCACAGACCGTTATGTGTTCTTCGATGGCAGAAATCTTGAGCCTTGGATGGAGAAAAACCAAAACAACGTCAAGAGACTCTGTTACAGGGGAATACTATACTTCCGAAAGCAGATGGAGTGCACCGGATTACAGTGTCCGCTATCCGCTCCATGACGGAATGTATATGCGCTTTCCTGCAAATCTTGACTATCTTATCTCTGGGAAAAAGTACATTTCAAAGATTTACAGTGCGAAGAATGAGCTGCTCATGGAACTGGAAACGAATCCGACTGCCCGTACGAGCCTCTGCCCGCTTGGACAGGGGAAATATCTGGTCAGCACGGGATCACCCTTATATTTATGGAAAGACGGTCAGCTTACGGAACTGTTGCGTGGATGCTACAACTACCGTCTGCGCAGGATGAATCATCTCGGAAAAATGGAAAAAAAGCAGGAGGTCTTTGATATGGATCAGATTTTTGACAATACGTCTGTATGCGGCGGGCATTGGCATCGTAGTCGGAGAGTTTCTCGGTAGCTTCGACGATCTGCTCTATGCCCTCGTTGTGTTTGTGGCAACGGATTACGTTACAGGTGTTCTCCGTGCGATTGTGGAAAAGAAACTGTCCAGTGCGATCGGCTTTAAGGGAATCTGCAAGAAGGTCTGCATCTTCACCCTTGTCGGCGTCGCAAATGTCCTCGATACCCACATTATCGGCAGCGGATGCGTCCTGCGCTCGGCGGTGATCTTCTTCTACATCTCGAACGAAGGAATCTCGATCATCGAGAACACAGCGCGGATGGGGCTTCCCATTCCGCAGAAATTGCAGGACATGATGTACAGCCTTAAAAATCAGTAAGATACATAACAACTTCAACGCCCGGCGAATGATCGTCGGGCGTTTTATATTGGCGTAATTGTGTTTCATACAGAAATTTTGCCCGTAGGGGTGACCAAAAGTGCCGTTTTTGTCTGCTGCTTCATGAAGGGAGATGTTGAGATGAGCAAGGAAGAAGGATTTCGGGAAATGACGTATCAGATGGTGATGCGTGCTTCATGGAAAATGCTGCAGAGCGGGCTTTTGTCAGAAGACGAGTATCTTGCCTTTGAAGCGAAAATGCGCGAGAAATACCGCCCCGTCATAGGCGTACTATTTTCAGATATTGACTTGCTATCGTGCGGATAGTACGGGAACATGGGAGTGGAAAGGAGGGAGCACCATGAAGATACGAAGAGTCCAACCAAGCCCTATATTGCAGAAAAAGCTACGTGTGGCTGCGTATGCCCGCGTTTCTGTGGACACGCTTCACCACTCTCTAGCAGCGCAGGTCAGCTATTACAGTACCCTCATCCAGAATAATCCCGCATGGGAATACGCAGGCGTGTATGCGGACGAAGGTATCACAGGCACAAGTACCACCCATCGGACGGAGTTCAAACGGCTGATCGCCGACTGCAACGCCGGGAAGATTGATTTGGTACTTGTCAAAAGCATCAGTCGCTTTGCCCGTGACACCGTGGATTGCCTTCATACCGTCCGACAGTTGAAAGAGAAGGGGATTGCCGTCCGCTTCGAACGCGAGAACATTGATTCCACATCCGAGGACGGAGAGCTGCTCTTGACGCTGCTCGCATCCTTTGCCCAAGAGGAGAGCAGAAGCATCGGCGACAATATCCGATGGGGCGTGCGGAGGCGGTTCGCAGAGGGGATTCCGAATGGGCATAAAGCACCGTACGGCTACCAATGGGACGGAGAGATGTTCCGCATTATCCAAGCAGAGGGCGGGATCGTCAAGGAAATTTACCGCAGATACCTTGCCGGGGAATCTGCCTACGCCATCGCAAAGAGTCTCGCAGGGCGTGGAATCACAGGACGACAGGGGCGACCCATCGAGCAGACCACGGTAAAGGACATCCTCTCCAACATTTCCTACACGGGCACAATGGCGCTGCAGAAGAACTACATCAGTGAGGGACATATCCGTAAACGGAATAAGGGAGAGTTGCCTCTTTATCTCGTGGATGGAGTGTTCGAGCCGCTCGTGAGCAAGGATGACTTCGATAAGGCGCAGGAGATACGGAAACAGAGAGCCGCGCAGTCTGCGAATCGGAATCCTGTGCTGATGCCGTTTTCCGGAATGGTAAAATGCGGATGCTGCGGAAGCGGATTCAGCAGAAGAACTGCCGGGAAGTACAGACGGTGGGGCTGCAACACAAGAGAGCGGAAAGGCAGAGAATCTGTGACAGCCGTCCGATCAAGGAAGAGGAGCTTGTGGCTGCGGTTAGAACCGTCATGGAGAAGGATGAGTTCAATGCTGCAGAACTCAGGCGAAATGTGTCAAAGATCGTCATTCACGGTGATCGAATCGACTTCCATCTCGTCAACGGGCGCATAAAAAAGATTGCCCGAATCTACACCGGGCAGCGCGGCAGCAATCCATTCACGAACAAAGTCTACTGCGCTTCCTGCGGCAGCAAGTGCGAGCGGGATACATGGACGAAGGAGACTAAAGTATGGGCGTGCAGTCAGCCACGAACAAAATGCCGGTTGAGGAGATTGCCCGAATCCGAACTAAAGGTAGCGGCAGAATCCTTGTTCGGCGATGGCTACGAGGGCAAGATCGTACAGAATGTCGAGCGGATCACCATATCCGATGATGAGGTCATATTTCAACTCAAAGAAGGAGGCGCATACCGATGGCAAAGACAGTGCGGGTAATCCCAGCAAGCCCTAAAATCTTTCGTTCTGAGGTTACGGCAGAACCAAGGCGGCGCAGAACGGCAGGGTACGCCAGAGTTTCGACCGATCATGAAGAACAGGCTTCCAGTTACGAAATGCAGATGGCGCATTACAAGAACTACATCGAAAGCCGCGCTGACTGGGATTTCGTCGGCATGTATTCGGACGAGGGCATCAGCGGCACCAACACAAAGAAGCGTGACGGGTTCAACCAGATGATCGAGGATGCCCTTGCAGGCAAGATCGACCTCATCATCACAAAGTCGGTCAGCCGCTTTGCGAGAAACACTGTGGATTCTCTGCAGAACGTCCGCAAACTCAAGGAAAACGGCGTAGAGATTTACTTCGAGAAGGAGAACATATGGACGTTTGACACGCGCGGAGAACTCCTTATAACGATTATGTCCAGCCTGGCTCAGGAAGAGAGCCGCAGTATCTCGGAGAACACCACATGGGGCAAGCGCAAGCAGTTCGCCGAGGGCAAGACCAGTGTGGGCTACAGTGTATTTCTCGGCTATGACAAGGATTTCCAAATCAACGAAGAACAGGCAAAAATCGTGAGACTCATCTACAAGCTATTCGTTGGAGGTCGATCCTTCTATGCCATTGCCAAGGAATTGGAGAAGCGTGGTATCAAATCCCCGTCGGGAAAGGACAAGTGGTACATCTCCACAGTGCGCTCCATCCTTACAAATGAGAAGTACCGTGGCGATGCACTGATCCAGAAAGAGTATACGGCAGACTTCCTCGATAAAACGCGACGGAAGAACACGGGCGAGATTCCGCAGTATTATGTGGAAGAACACCACGAGGCAATTATCCCACCGGACTTGTTCGACTTTGTGCAATCGGAGATAAAGCGTAGAGAACAGAACGGCAAGCACAGCGGCGTGAGTATCTTTGCGAACAAAATCAAATGCGGCTGCTGCGGCGGTTACTACGGTGCGAAGGTCTGGCATTCGACGGACAAATACCGCAGAGTTATCTACCGCTGCAACAAGAAATATGCGCACAAGGGAAAGCCGTGCGGCACGAGGCACTTGACGGAGGAGGAAATCAAACAGATTTTCGTCAAGGCACTGAATTCCTTGGTGGAAGTGAAAGAGAACGTGATTGCAGAACTACGCTCCCTGATTGACAGCGTTTGCCAGACAGAGAAGTTGGTGGAGGAACACGATAGAGCAGAGCAGGAACTTCACGGCTTGGCAGAACGGCTTGAAACACTGATTCGCGAGAATGCACGAGTGGCACAGGATCAGACGGCGTATCTGAAACAGGAAAATGAGATTCGTGCACGCTATGTGGAAAAGCAGGGGCATCTAGCGAGGTTGGATGAGCAAATTGCCGAGAGGGAGAGCAAGAGAAAGACCTTGGAGACCATGATTCAGGTGGTATGTGGTATCAACGGGGAGCTAGTTGAGTTTGACGAGGAGCTATGGGGCGGACTACTCGATCACATTGTAGTCAAGGAGGACGGCGCGGTAGTTGTTGTTTTCAAGGGTGGGATCGAGATTGGTGTTGGAGGATGAAACACTAGAACTTTACCCCGAGGGAGAATCCATACGTCACATCCGGTGTACGGAAGCCCTCGGGTTTTTGTATGGGCTTGGCGGCGAATATGTCATAGGAGAGCATATCCATCGTGCCGCGCAGCCCGAGCACGGTGCCCGCAATTACGTGACCGTTGTAGACCTCCGTGCCGTACCCATAGACCGCACCGACATCAAGCCCTAGATAGAGTTCTGCTTTTTGCTTCGGGAATCGTGTCGAAAGCTCATTTCGGAGATACCAGCCGTTTGTTCCCATCAGCGTAACCTCGCCGTCGAAGCCGCGCACCGTATAGCGATTGCCCATGCTGATCATATCCACGCCATAGAGCCGCATATCATCCATCGTATACTGTCCGTGAAAGGATGTTGTAAATGTTGCGGGGCGGTGACTGAACTCGAACGGATGCACAAAATCTACATCGAGCAGCCACATCCGATAGAGTGTCTTTGGAGCGTCATCATAGGGCTTCTCTTTCTGTGCGCCAAGCCATCCAAGACCGAAACGGTGTGCCAGACGGAAATAGAGCGTATCGCGCTGCAGATAGAGCCGCTCGGCAAAGCCAACCTCCATCGACGTTTGGTGCATCGCCTGAATGGGCAGCTCGACATCGTTGAGGAAACTGTGTGAGTTCCGTTTCCGCAGACGGATATCCATGCTCGTCTTCATCGCAGCCGAGCGATGGAGAACATAGTCCCATGACAGCGTAGAAATATTGGAATCTCCCGCACTGATGAAGTTATAGGGGATACTCTCTACCGTCTGATGATATTTGGAGCGTTGATAGGAAAACGAGAATGTATGCCGCCCGTATGGATAGGTATAGCTGATATTATGCCCGCGTGTTCCTTTCTCATAGCCGTCGCGAGCACCATCGAGATTCATGCCGATGCGGAGCATATCGTTCTTGTGAAAGGGCTGATCGATACCGAGGGAGGTATACCATTGGAGCTTTCCCGTATCCTCAAGCCCTGAATCATCCACGGAGATTGTACCGTAGAAATTCTTTCCACGTTTTACCGTGAGCACGACATCCGTTCTCTGTGGCTCATTGGCAGGCAGGAGCTGAACAGAGATATCCTGAGAGGGAAGACGCTTTGCCTGTTCGATGCCCTGCTCGATATCGCGTACGTTCAGAATATCCCCCTCGTGGAAGGGAAAGAGATTCTTCCAGTAGAGATTATCACTGCCCTCAGCGAAACGAACCGTGCCAATATATCCGATCTGAAGAACGAGACGGAGCTCCCCAGAGGAGAGATTTTGTTCCGGGATAGCAATACGGCTCGTGGAGAAGCCACGAGCCATGAGGGACTGATTCATCGCATGGATGAGCTTGTTGATGTCGCTGATTGACAGCTCCTTATCCACATAGGGGCGAGCGATACGTTCGAGGAAGCGGAATCGCTCCACTTGGTTCTCAATCGTGATCTGAGAGATGTGGAATCGGACGCTCTCATCTGCGGGAAGATCAACAGACGGGGAGGGGCGACAATCGTCTCCACACGCTCCTCACCGAGCCGCTCCTGCCGCTCCGCCTCCTGCGCCCGTGACTGATCGAGCTGTTCCTGCTGTGCAGGAGCGGCGATAGCCGAGATGGATGAGAGGGAGAGGAGGGGGATGAGGAGGAGAATTGAGGGGCGGTTGAGTGTTATCAAGTGGAGTCACCATATACCTTCAAAAACTCAGTTGTCATATCTTCGAACATCTGGAATGCAAGTGTGAGAATTCTGCGCAAATCTTCATAGTTACGGAAGTTTGGTAGGTAATTCTTGTTTTCCAAATTCAACAGTTCATATTCTAAATTGGGGAAAGTATCTCCTTCATAATACTTGTTATCTTTCATAACATACCACATCAACTCAGCAATACCAGCCTTTATACATATATGGTATCTAAACTCGTAAATGTTACTCTTCTTTTTTGCTTGAAAAAAATTCTCTCTTTTCCTGTATTTTGCAGCCGTATAACCTATCTCTTGAAGCATTTCCAAGACATACTGGTTATCATAGTTTTTAAAGCTCTCTTTTGCATCGAAATCATACTGTGTGCGGAGAGCTTGATACCGCTCAGCAAAGTGAGTATTGTTTAATACTTCCAGCATCTGTCTGTCCATGAGTTATTCCTCCCTGAAACGAATTTCAATTCCATAGTGCCTGGCTATTTCTTTGTACTCATCAATTCTTTCAAAACTTTGATTGGACGCAGGGATTTCCAGAATTTGGTCACCATATACTTTCAAAAACTCAGTTATCATATCTTGACGCATTTGAAATGCTATTGATCCGATTATAAATTATAACGACTAAAAAAATCATCACACATAATTGTAACATTCCATACATGAATTGATTCTTGACTAGATGTCTCTATAGTACAGATATAAGTATCTTTTTTTGCCTCTAAAAAGACACTCTGGGGGTATTCTCATACAATACGATTTCCCAACCATTATTTAACAGATAATCTCTTATCTGCTTGATGAAAAGTAGACTTGTTTTTCTGTAGTGAAATAAGCCGTGAGTTTATATGAAATTAAGGCTTTCGCAGGTTGTACAAGGTGGATGTTTTTCTAATGTAAGCTGATCCAATATATCAATTTCGTTTAATACGTTGAGCATACCGGCTTTACGTTCTTGAATATCTTTTTGCCCCAAAAGTTGATATCCTATACCTGCAATTAGCCAGCAGAAAAATAAAACAAGAATAGTATAGGAGATGATTTTACCGACTTGTTGGCTTGTTTTTTTTATTGTTGCTATAATCAGGGTACGCATATTGTTACCCCCCTATAGTTCCAACATAATAAGTAAGCCCAATTGTTAAACTCAACCCAACGCTTACGCTAGTGAAGTGGTAAACTAAAACTGGACACAGAGGGGGTAGAAAATGGACACTGCTTGCAGTATCCTGTACACAGGATGACAGGCAGCGGACAGCCTATCTCCCAATGCAGACAGGAGGTTGCCACGTGAAGTACACCAAGGAGCAACGTTTGGACATAGGCCGTCGTATTTATGACGGCGAGCTCACAAGGTATGAAGCAGCCGATGAATACGAGATCAGCGAGCAGACCGCACGCAATTACATGCGGCTGTACCGCGATGTCAACCATCTTCCGCCGCGAAAAGGCGCGCAACATATCTGTGGCCTTGCCAAAACAAGATCTGCGCCGGCTCCAACGGGGCTGGAAGAACTCCAATCCATGACAAAAGAAGAATTGATCGATGCCCTCGTGATGGCAAAAATTACAGAGGCACGCTTAAAAAAAGGTTATCTGGTGGAAGGAGTTGGTGCGGAAAAGACGTTCATTCCTATCGGCAGGAAGAATACCAAGTAATCATGGAGCTTTCCGGACAGTTCCCCATCCGGCTGCTCTGTACAAAGACCGGAATCCCACGCAGCAGCTTCTACAACTGGAAGAAGAGCGTGGAACATCCACCCGAACAGAAGAAACGGCTTGTGCAGAGCATCGGATTATTTCAGGAATACCATGGGCGCTTTCCCTCCCATGGCTACCGCTGGCTGAATGCCAAGATACGATTGGACAAAGGAATCGTATTTTCCGATCCCTATGCCCATAAATGCTGTAAGATCGCAGGGATCAAGAGCCTTTGCAAACATTACAGCTACAAGAAGGCGGGCGATCCGTCCAGAACCTATCCGAACCTGCTGCTTGCAGGAATCAACATTACCGGCCCCATGGAATGTGTGGTGAGTGATATGACCGCCTTTTATGTGGAGCGCACATACTACGAGCTCACACTATATATGGATTTGTGGAATGACGAGCTCATTGCCCATGCGCTCTCATCCAAGCGCGGCGATCGTATGACCTACCTCGACGGCTTGCAGGACGTGCTTGCGTTCAAGAAGCAGTATCCGAATCAGAAGCTCATCCTGCACAGCGATCAAGGCTCTGTTTACGCCTCCAAGAGCTACAACGAACTCCTGCCCATGTACAACATTGTCAGGTCAATGTCCAGAGCCGGCACACCGACAGACAATGCCGCGATGGAGGCGATTAATGGTTGGATCAAGGCCGAACTCTTTACAGATTTCCATATTACGTCGCCGGAGAATGTCCCCGCTCAGGTATCCGACTACATCCGCTTCTTCAACGAGGAGCGCCCTGCATATGCCCTGGATACCTTACTCCGAAGCAGTATCGGGAGCAGTTCGCGCCAAAGCACGAAGGTGCGGCTCCTTGATACGTGTCTTTTGAATGGAGGTCATGGATATTCTGTGTATCACATCTTCGATGATTATGTACAGTATCTCAATTCTAATGACTAATTTTTAGGTTTTTATGTCCAGTTTTTGTTGACTAGTGCACTAGCTAGTATTTCCGAACTAATTATTCCTGATGTAGATAATCCAATAGCCCCACCTATTCCGCCAATTGCAGTTATTGAACCACCCCATCCAGGCACGTTATTTCTATAGTATCTAGCTATAGCAGAAAGATCGCTCTGTTCTATCTCTCCATTCTCTATTTTTCTTTTAAGCTCATTACGGAGACTTGGCCACCACCCTAATCCTGTATTGATCGGGACGCCGATAGAAGCACCAGGAGCAAATGCTATTGTCGCATATACATTCCCATACTTGTCTATAGTGCATGCAGTTGATGCAACTTTTATTCCCTCCCCAACACTTAGCTGAATCGTCATATAATCTGCGTCCATTTTTTCTAGTACAAGACTACCTGAGTTGAGCAGATATAGTGCTTCATTCATAGCCTGTGCTGCAACATCATCCTTGCGTTCTTCAATACGTTTATGTACTTCCCGGAACCAAGGAACTTTTACCTCTAAATCTTCTAGATTAAGATTATTCTTCGTCCCGCTTGCGGCAGCAGCCGCTCCTGCCATCGCATTCCCGCCAGCAACTTTTGCTGCAGCCACGCCGATGATGCCGCTGACGATCTGTGCCGTGCCGGGATCTAATCCCTTTAGGTTATTAATGAGTGCCTCGTTGAGTCCTGCACCGATGGCACCCGAGGCGAAGCCGGCGCCTGTGATCGCACTCATGATGCCGCCAATAGCGAAATGAATGGCGATCTTACGTCCGCTGCCATCGTCCTTCAAGTTGTGGGCGAGACGAAATGCCTCCTCTCCGAATACGGCGGCAAGTTCCTGTTGTTCCTCGATTTTCGCCTTGTCGAAGATTTTACCGAGTTCGTTTAGTGAGTTTGCCGTGTTACGGCTGAGGGCAGAGATGTCCTGCATCGGATTATCTCGGATGTCGATTGTTCCTGCGGCAACGGCAGATTTTGTCGTACTGCTTGCATCTCCCTTGACGGGCATGGAGAGGCTCGGTGCAAGACCAATGGTGTTGTAAACTTTGTTCTGCTCATCCTCGGTCATGTTTTTATAGTTGCCGTATTTGTGGTATGCGGCACCGATGCTCTTTGCGCTGTAATCTGCCTCGTTTTTGAGGTCGCTAAAAGAGAATGTTCCTGTGGAAAGATGGTTCTTGTCGGGAGCTGCGTTGCTCGCGATCACGCCGCCCTTAAGGTCGGTATTTTTTTCGACGTAGATATCAAAGCCTTTGCTTTCCTGCAAAGAAGCCTGCCTGATCGCGTGCACTGCGATAGTGGGAGTCGATATTTCCTTTACTGAAGGAACCTCCGATGTTGGGCATGGAAAATTTACGATAGGCATTTTTAGAACCTGGCGCAACAAGTTTATCGGTGGTTTTATCAAAGAAGTTGACGTTCCACGAGACACCAAATCCGGTGGAGTGGTTGTCTTCCTCGTAGGTTTCTTTCTCCTGCAAGGTCTCGATGTTCAGATTCCCGCCAATCTTTGCCGTGATCTTCTCGCCCTGTGCCTTGCTCCCGATGATGTCCATGTCCTTGCCCGAGGTGAGGCTGAGAGTGTTCTTTGCAGAAACGAGAGCGGGGGAGTAGGAGGTAAGAGTCTCTTTGCTGTTGCCATTGGCTTTGTTTGCATTGATGCTGATATCCGTCAGTCCCGACGGGGCAAAGGATGCACCGATGCTTGCCGAGCTGAATTTGTTCTCGGTTGTGGTGATGCTTGTATTTTCCCCTGCCTCAAGGCGCACGTTGCCCTTTGCCGTAAGGGATACGTCATTTCCTATAACGGTCGAGCCTTTGACCGTAAGGTCACGTTCTCCTGCGGTGACGTTTGTATTTCCACCTGCAGCAATATGGCTTCCCGCATATTCGGTTGTTGTATTCTCCATGCGGCTGTAGGATTTGCTCGTCCCGAAGCTGATGTCAAGGGAGAAAGTCTTACCCGTGAGGGGGTTCTTCTTGAACGCATCGTGAATCATTCGCCCCGTCTGCCATGCGTAGGCCGCTTTGAGGCGGTCGTCCTGTACCTCATCCATGCGGCTGATCGGTGCATAGAGCGACTGTCCGAGATCGAGGAGTCCGTGACTGAAGCTGACGGTAAGCCCTGTCGTCCTGCTTTCCTGTGTGATGCTCTCGCGGTAGATGTTGCTCTTGCCGTCGATGACGGTTTCTTTTGCTGAGATGTTTGCGTCTTTATCTGCAAGGATATTGCTTGATGAGATGTGCGCGTTCTCTCCGGCAGAGATGGAGACGTTTCCACCAAGAGCCGCGATATTCGTTCCCTGCTGGGTAATGGCATCGCTGTCCTGTGTGGTCTTTGTCTGCTGTGTCCCGATGGTGAAGCCGAGTCCACCACCCGAACCGAAGATTCCCGATTTCTTGACCTCTTTGTAGTTTTCTGTATGCGAATAGTTCTCTGCCGAGACAGCAGAGATATTCCGTCCCGCCGTGATCGTTACATCGTGATCTGCAACAATATTTGCCGCCGCAAAGGTTGCGTCACGTTTTGCCGTGATGCTGACGTTCTGCCCTGTGACTTTGCTCGTGATCGCGGTATCGGATTCCGTATCCGTACGGATGGTTGTGGTCTTGGTGGAGAGAAGTCCGCTCTCCTTGTACCGAATGCCATAGTGATCTTCTGCCGTCTCCCGTCCTTCTGTGAGGGAGATGTCGTTTCCTGCGGAAAGGGAAGCTGTGCCGCTTTTGCTCTCAATGGTCGCAGCTCTGGCAGTAAGGTTATTTCCTGCGGAAAGTGAGATATTTCCATCCGCACGAATCTCTGCAGCGAGTTCCGTACCGCGCTTTGTACGAAGATAATTCTCCTCACTTACTGTCATATCCTTCTCGCTTTGGAGTTTCTTAGTGTCAAGGGAGATATTTTCACCCGCAGAGAGAAGGACGCTGCCATTTTTGCCGAGTGCGGCAAGTGTCGCTCCTGCAAGAGCAATGTTCTTTCCTGCGCTCACAACAAGAACGCCCTCATCACCTTTGACGGCGATCCCGGCGGTCGTATTCAGCACGTCCTGATGGGCGAGCTTCTCTGTCGTGCTCTCTACGGTGATGTTGTTCTTTGCATCAAGGATAACCTTCTTGTCGCCGATAACAGAACCACGTACGTTAATATCACGTGCGGATGTCATCCCGATGTTTTTTGCACGGATGAGTCCCGTGTTTTCGATCTCGCCCGCATTGACGATGATATTCTCGCCGTAGAGCGTGCCGGCGTTCTGCAGTGCATCTTTCGTCTCGACGATGATGTTTCGAGCTGAGATGAGACTGCCGCCTTTCGTGAGACGAAGCCCCTGTGTGTTCTTTGTGTAGAGAACAGGGTATATGGCGCGCTCTTTCCGTCCGTTCACATAGACCTCACGCTCTTCGAGCCAGACCATATCCGAGGTGAGGGTGGCGATCTGTTCTTTGGAGAGCTTGATGCCGGGAGAGAGATTCATCTCCTTTGCATACGTAATACCCGCATCCATAAGAGCCTTGAATGCGGTTTCATCGTTTGTATAGCCGTCGAGGTGGCGTTTGCCTGTTTGTTTCAGGATTTGGTCGGCAATGAGCTGCTGCTCGTAGAAGCCGTCGCCGATGCGTTTGGGGATTTTGTCGGGATCCCATTTGAGCCGCCGATACATGTAGTCGGAGGAGAGAAATTTCTTGCGGTTGGTAAAGGCGGGATCGGTCTCGACGAGATACGTTGCCGTGCTTTCGGGATGGACGCGGTAGAGTGCACTGAGGGAGAGACGCTCTGCGCCGCTCGTGCCTGTTCCAGCCGTTTGCGTAGCGGAAGCAAGCCCAAAGGGGGAGAGTGTGTTTGCGATGTGTTGTCGCTGTTCGCTCTCAATGGTCTCAGTGGCAGCGTTTTCCTCCACGCGGCTGACACCGATGGATGTGGGATTCGCACGCACGACTTCGGGGGTCATGTAGACTTTGCTGTGGAACTTCCGTACTTTTCCTTTATGTAACAGGCTTCTTCGTGCCGTATAGCTCCCTTGTGTTGTCCCGAGGGTGATGGTCTGCTCCTGCTGCTGATGTGCGTTTTCTGTGAGCGCACCGTCGATGTGAAGTGTCCCGCCCGCACTGATGGAGCTGTCCGTGTTCGCTGTGTCGCCGTGAAGTGCGATATTGTTTCCTGCACGGATTGCGGCGGGCAGGGAGGAGGTGACCGTCTCCTTTGAATGCACATCCGCCGTCTCAATGAACGTCAACAGGTTGATCTTCTGTCTGCCGCCTGTGCGGTTGTACGGTTGTATTCCTCTGCCTCGCGGTTGTATGCGTCGATTTTCTCGTTGAGTGCCGAAAGAACAATTTTGTACTGTGCATCCCATGCCGCTTGTGCGGGATCTCCATGAGGAGGACGGGGAGAGGACATGGACGCAACACCGAGTTCTTTGAAGATGGGATCGTCATAGTCATAGTTCGGAGAGAGTGTGCCGACAAGCTCTGCGGGAATCTGTTCTTCTCCTGCGGCGATTTCAGCAGGAGTGGGCTGTTTGATCTCCTCATAGGCGGCGTGCTCGTAGATAGGCTTTTTCGCCATGTAGCTGTGATACGCGCCATAGCCGCTGCCGATCTCCCGAAACTCCCATTCCGGGAATGCCTTTCCCTGCTCCATATGTCCAGGCTCGTCGATGCGGATCTTGGTGGGATTGACGGCTGCGCTTGTGATGGTTCGCTTTGCGGCAAAGGCTGCATTCTCATTCTCTATATGGGGTGCCGTGATGGCGATGCTGCCTTGTGCCTCGATGCGTGCGCCGCTGTTTTTGAGCGTCTCTCCTGCGGTAAGAGCAATATCTCCACCGGAGTAGAGCAGGGCGTTTCCGGTATTTTGGATCGTGTTGGCACTGACATCGAGCTGACTGTGTGCGGCAATGACGCCCGAAGGCTTTGCATCGAGTTCGGCGCGGAGGGCATCCACTACATGCTGCTGTGCATCGTAGGCTGCTTCCGCCTGTCCGATCCTCTCCCGATAGGCAAGGAGATGTTTGGACAGGTCTGCACGTCTGCGGAAAAAACCAGAGGAGGAAGTGGAGGGCGTTGACAGATCCCTGTGTGCGGCTTCGACCTGCACTGCGTACTGCGAAAGGGTATGAACCTCTGTGGCAAGACGTGCTTCCAGCGCCGCATCGGTCTCGTTCACGATATGTTCTGCGTTGATGGTAACGGTATCGCCATAGATTCTTCCGCCGCTTTTGTTGGTCAGTTCTTTTGCACGGATGGAGGTATTCTTTCCTCCATAGATAAGATTCGTGTTTTCAATCCTGTCGGCATGTACGGAGAGATCCCTGTCACTGTAGAGTGAGCCTGTGGTCTTGAGGTTGCCGTTCACATCAAGGGAGACGGCCTGCGTGGCGGAAAGCTGTCCCGTGAGATTGACACCAAGTCCCTTTTCCGTGCCGACCATGGTGATACGGTTTGCGTACATACCGCCAATGTCCGCGAGATCAATGGCGTACTGCGGGGCAGTGGATGTTGTTTCGGAGGTGATGGGGGAGATGCTGCCGTCCTTTGCGATGCTGTTTTGTCCTGCGACGATCTTTGCATGATTCGCCCAGAGTCCTGCGTTCACTTCAACAGCACGGGCATAGATTTCGGCACTGTCCGCACCGCGAGCGTCAAGCCCCTTGCCCGTGATGTACGCCCGACCGTCCTCGATACGAAGCCCCGCATAGCCGCCTGCAGCATCGCGCTCCGTGCGACCTGCGGCAAGAATGGCACGGGAGGTATTCAAAAAGCCGGCACCATCGGCGTAAATCCCATTTGGATTTGCAATGATGACGTCGGCTTTTGTGCCCGCCACTTCAAGGAAGCCGCGCAGCTCCGAGGGACGGTCGCTCATGACCTCGTTCACGATGATGCGGGCGGGTCCTCCGCTGAGATTCGGATTGCCCTCGATGTATCCGGCAAGCTGTGTATTCGAAAAGAGAAAGGCGTTGTTGAGGATGGCACCACGCTCCGGGACGCTGAATGCCTCGTAGTGGTTCACGGAGACATCATTGCCGTCGGGGCGTGCGATCTGTACGAGAGGAATCCCGTTTGCCGTCTCCGTCACATAGGGACGCTGCGCCTCGGGAGCAGAGGCATCGGCGACGATGTCGGCGGCAAAAGTAAGAGCCGGCTGCAGTGAAAAAATGCCAAGCGTCATCCAGCAGGTAATCTTTCGCACGAGCTCTTTCTTCCTCATCTTTGGTATCCTCCTTGAAACTATGTCCCTACACAATATAACGAAGCAATGATAACACGAATCAATGGATTCCTACAAGGATATTATTTCAACGAGATGAAAGAAGTAATTCTTGCTGAATTTGTATGATTGTGTATTTTCAAGGGCGTAGGAAATCGTTGTTTGGAATCTCTTTTCTTTTGCAAAGAATCATTAGCCATCTTCCCCTCTCTTGTGTTATAATTTTCTTATATTTGAAACGTGGGAGGGAAGGCTGTTGTTTGCAAAGACCTATGGTGCGACGACCCTCGGGATCGATGGACAGATTATCGACGTGGAGGTGGATGTGTCACCGGGACTGCCGGGATTCGAGTTGGTGGGACTTCCAGATACGTCGGTGAAGGAGTCAAAGGAGCGGGTACGGACTGCGATTCGCAACTCCGGCATCCAGCTGCGGCAGGAGCGGGTGACGGTGAATCTTGCACCTGCCGATGTGCGAAAGGACAGCTCGGGGCTTGATCTGCCGATTGCCGTCGGTCTCCTTGCATCCTACGGTATGGTTCCGGAGGCGGCGGTGCAGAGTGCGCTTTTCTCGGCGGAACTTTCTCTCGATGGGAACTGCCGTCCGATCAGCGGCATTCTTCCGATGGCGATTACGGCGCGGGAATATGGTCTGACGGAGTTTTACGTTGCACCGTCCAATGCAGACGAGGCACTCCTGATTGACGGACTGAAGGTCTTTGCCGTCGAAAATCTGGCGCAGCTTGTGCGTCATTTGACAGCCACGGAGACGCTGACTCCTGCCGCGCCAAAACAAATTAAAGACACAAAAGACAATGCCTTCACCGATGACTTTGCGGACGTACAGGGACAGTATCAGACGAAGCGTGCGCTTGAGATTGCAGCGGCTGGCGGGCATAATGTCCTGATGGTCGGTGTGCCCGGTTCGGGCAAGACGATGCTGGCACGCCGGATGAGTTCGATTCTGCCGGAGCTGACGAAGGAAGAAGCCATCGAGATCACGAAAATATACAGCATCTCGGGGCTGCTCGGCAAGGATACGGGGCTTGTGACCACGCGCCCCTTCCGCAGTCCGCATCATACGTCCTCGACGGTGGCGATGATCGGCGGCGGGAGCATTCCGCGTCCGGGCGAGGTGACGCTTGCCCATCACGGCGTACTCTTTCTTGACGAGCTGCCGGAGTTCAGCAAAGACGCTTGAGGTGCTGCGTGAGCCGATTGAGGATCGCCAGATTACGGTGTCGCGTGCGAACGCAACGCTGACCTTTCCCTCTAGTATCATTCTCGTAGCCGCAATGAATCCGTGCCCCTGCGGATTTTTTGGCGACAAAGATCATACCTGTGAATGTTCTGCGGGGGAGATCAAACGTTATACGCGCAAGCTGTCGGGGCCGTTATTAGACCGTATTGATCTTCATATTCGTGTATCGCGTGTGGATTATGCAGATTTGCATGCGACGCAGCGAGCCGAGTCATCTGGAGCGATACGTGCCCGCGTAGTGCGGGCACGTGCGATAGAGCGGGAGCGCCTAGGACGTCACGGACTCTTTTGTAATGCACAGATGAATCACAGCATGATCAAGAAGTACTGTACGATGGAGAAAGCTGCAGAGCATCTGCTGGAAGCAGCATTTCACCGCATTCAGCTGTCGGCGCGCTCACACGACCGCATCATTAAGGTGGCGAGGACGATTGCCGATCTTGATGGAAAACCGATCATCGGAGCATCTCATATTGCTGAGGCGATACAGCTGCGCAGTGATGTTGGACTGAGCATCGAGTGACTTCTTGACACGAGGAAATAATAGGAGTTTGCGCCCATGAAGTATGTAAAGATGGAAATATTTATTCCGCGAACACATCTTCCTGCACTCCAAAAGGCACTGCAGGTGGTGGATGCCGGACATATCGGGAATTATGACTCCTGCCTTGCCTATAGTCCTGTGATTGGGACATGGCGAACTCTTGCAGGAGCAGATCCTTATGAGGGAGAAGTGGGCGAGATTACCGAGGCGGAGGAACTAAAGGTCGAGGTACGCGTTGAAGAACGGCGAATTGGTGAGACGATGCGTGCGATTCGGAAGATCCATCCATATGAGACGCCGGTTGTCTTTGTTTTGCCGCTGCTTGACGGTACTGCGTTTGATGAATAATATGGATACAACTTCTTTGCAGACTGTGTTATAATGATTTCGATATATACATAACGGCAAAGCAGGGGAGGACATTGTTTGGCTGAAAAGATTCGATCAGAGCTCCTTTCCTTTCTTGTACCTGATGCTGCTCCGCTGCGTGTACTTGTCGTTGAGAGCCTGGAATATTTGCCGCAGCTGCGAAAAATGTTTCCTAAGTCGGAGCTTCATGCACTTGCCGCTGAATGCGATCCGGCAGACATTCCCACAGGTGTTCATTGGCAGGAACTGGATTACGTCACAACCCCTCTGCCGTATGGACGAAAATATTTTGACTATATTATTTCTGATCTGGCGTTGGAAAATGTGGATAATCCACAGGATATCGCGGCAGGGTTTTCCCTGTTCCTAAAAGATACAGGGGCACTCCTGACGAGTTTCCGCAATATACGTCATTGGTCTGTCCTGCAAAATCTGATGGACGGGCACTATTATTCCATTGTTTCGCGTCTTTATGCACGTGCAGAGTTTGAGAAGCTGCTGTATGCGTCCTTTTATAAGAGTGTGCGCTGTCAGGCACAGCAAAGGAAGGCACCGTCCGGTATGATCGACCGGCTCGTAACAGCCGGATTCGAAAATCATGACGATGATCTGGAGGCAGAGTTCTACCTGATCCGTGCAGATCGGTCGATGCCGGAACTCTCCCTGATCAAGTCGATGTATACATCCGAACAACGTAGGCATATCGTACGTCTCCTTCACCGCATTGAGTATGATGTTGTACGAGTAGAGTCTACGCGTTCGCTGTGGGATGAAGTAACTCGGCTGAATATTTTTCCTGCCTATCTTGCGGCATTGATTCATGAGACTGTGGTGCACAACGAGCGATTCTATCGTGCCCTTTTTGCATGTTCACAAGGGCATGATGTATATATCCAGCAACTGCTGCATGAGAGTGCGGCAGAGAGTATCGACCCTGTTCAGCAGGAGCTGTATCTGAGTTTGCAGAGAGAATGTACGCATGAAGAGTAAGCCGATCGTGTGCGTGGATGAACATAAAATAGCCTTTATCACCTGTGTCAATGATGAGGATATGTACCGAGAATGCCTTCTCTATCTCAAGGCACTCTCTGTTCCCGCAGGGATAACAGTCGAGTATATCCCCGTGCGCGGTGCGCAATCCATGTGTGCAGGGTACAACGAGGGTGCGCGTGCAACCAATGCGCGCTATATGGTGTATCTGCACCAGGATGTCCTTGTGGTCAATAAGAATGTGATTGCCGATCTGCTCTCTATTTCGTGATGAGACGATCGGACTGGTCGGTGTAATCGGATGCCGAAGCCTGCCGCAGTCAGGTGTTTGGTGGGACGGACTTCGCACCTATGGGCGTGTTCTTCATCACTGTGAAACAGAGAGCGTTATTGACTCACGTTGTATGGAGCCCGATGGACCATACATCGACGTTGAGGCGGCAGACGGTCTCTTTCTGGCGATACAGTATGGTATTCGCTGGCGGGAGGATCTCTTCACGGGCTGGCATTTCTATGATACATCGATGTGCATGGAGATGCGTCGTCACGAGTTCAGGTGTGTTGTCCCAAATCAGGAGGAAGATTTTTGGTGCATTCACTGTCCGCAGGAAAAGCCGCTTGCACCGGAGTATAAGCACGATCAGAAAATCTTTTTACAGGAGTACGGAAAAGAACTGCAGCCGGAGATCTGAGTCAAAGGGAAAAAAGGGGGATGAAGATGCAGGAACAGGTGCCGCTGGAGGAACATGCTGCCGAGGAGAAGCTGAACTGGCTGCGCCTTGCAACAAAATTTTCCTCCGATGGCGATCTAAAGGGGATGCGCGCATGCGCGCAGGAGGTCGAGCGTCTGAAAGCCGGCGATGTCGATGCTGCTGCTGTAAATGCCGAGGTGGCGCTCTACAGTGGCCGTACAGACGAAGCGGAGACACTTTCTGATCAGGTTCTTAGTGTTCAGCCGCGTCATCCTCGTGCCCGTATGGTAAAAGCAGGCCTCGCTGCACTCGATTTTCGACTGGATGATGAGATTGCTCTTTTGGCGGATCTCATTGAAGAATTGTCCTATAAGGAGAAACTGCTTGGCTCGGAGGATCTATCCTACACGATCTACCATCAAATCCTAAGACGTGCACGCGGCTGGCTTGCCGATGCGCTCTATCTTGTCGGCGAAGCAAAAGGGGCGGCGCATGAATTACTCATGTCGAGCCGTCTCGCTGATGATGATTCCGTTGCAGCTGAGCTTTACAGCAAGTATCTCTTCATGCGAAACTATCGTCAACTCGGGGCGCAGGAGGGACGACAGAAGGCAGAGCATTACGAAGAGCTGCTCCATGTGACACCATATACACATGCACATATCGCCCGCTCATCTCAGCGAAAACTGCGCATCGGCTATATATCTCCAGACTTTCGGGAGCATGCTGTTTCCTATTTATCCCGCCATTGCTCCGTCATTTTGACGGCGAACATTTCATGGTTTTCTGCTATGCGCTCGGCAGGAGTGATGCAGTGACCGAACGATTCCGCACGCGTCGTGTGACGTGGCGCGATTTGCGCGGGCGCCCGCCACGGACAGCAGCACGGCTCATTGCAGAGGATAAAATTGACATTCTGGTCGATCTGTCGGGACACTCACAGGACAATGCACTTCCGATTATGGCGTACCGTCCGGCACCGGTGCAGGTGTCTGGAATTGGTTACACCAATACGACGGGGCTTCATACGGTAGACTATTTTCTCTCCGACGAAGTATGCATCCCAAAGGGGGATACGCTTGCAGAGAAGGGCTTTACCGAGCAGATTCTCCGTCTGCCGCATTCCCATCTCTGCTATATGCCGGATGTAATTCGTGCGATGCCCGAGGCGGGATATGAGGCTCCGGTGCGTAAAAATGGATATGTTACATTCGGCAGTTTTAATAATTTTGCCAAAGTGACGGATGAGATGCTGCTTTTATGGCGCGGCATCTTGGAAACCGTCAATAATTCACGGCTCATCATCAAGGGGGGAAGATTGCAAGCATTGACGCGGGGCTCCAGTTTGCAAAAAAACGACTTGCTTTGCTAAACTTCGATCTTGACCGCATCGAATTTCGCCCTTTCAGTCCCGATTATTTGGAGCAGTACCGTGATATCGATATTGCACTGGATACAGCCCCCTATAATGGCGGCTTGACGACGTGTGAGGCGCTTTATATGGGCGTCCCTGTGATTTCCATGCGTGGACGCACGCATGGTGCCCGCTTTGGTGCGTCCATTCTGACCAATGCGGGCGTACGTGAGTTGATTGCAGAGAACGACATCAACTATGTTCGTCGTGCCGTTCAGCTCGCAGAGTCACCCAAGCTGATCGCGGGCTACCATGCAGGGCTGCGTGCGAATATGAAGCAAGCTCCACTCATGAATGCGCAGGAATATATGCATGGGTTGGAAACGGTCTATCGAGAGATATGGGATACATTTCTGCATGCCCGTATCCGTAATGGCAGTGAACAGACCTAAGGAGGGAAAGACATCAATGGCCTTTGCGCATCTGCACGTACATACAGAGTATAGTCTGCTGGATGGTGCGAGCCGCATCAAAGATCTTGTGCGACGAACCAAAGAGCTCGGCATGGATGCTGTCGCCATGACCGATCACGGTGTTATGTACGGTGCAGTCGCCTTCTATAAAGAGGCAAAGGCTCAGGGGGGATTCATCCGATCATCGGCTGTGAGGTCTATCTCGCTCCACGTCAGCGGCAGGAACGTGCAGAGGTGAATGGGACAAGATATTATCATTTGATTCTGCTTGCCGAAAATGAGTGCGGTTACCGTAATCTGGTTCAGCTAATATCCCTCGCCAACATCGAGGGATATTATTATAAGCCCCGTATTGACAAGGAGCTGCTCCACCGCTTTCATGACGGGCTAATCGCCCTGTCCGCCTGTGTGGCTGGCGAGATACCACAAGCCATACTGCGTGGAGATATGGAACTTGCTGATCAGCTTGTACGCGAGTATCGGGATATCTTTGGCAAGGATAATTTTTTCTTGGAGGTTCAGAATCATGGCCTCCTGGAGGAAATGACCGTCAATCGTGCACTCCGGGATCTTGCAAAAAAATATGATATCGGGCTAACTGCAACTAATGATGTACACTATGTCCATGCAGAAGACAGTGAATTTCATGATATTCTTCTTTGCGTGCAGACGGGGCGCACACTCAACGATCCCGATCGAATGCGTTTTTCGGGTCCTGACTATTATCTGAAATCCGAGGAAGAGATGTCCGATCTCTTCACCGACTATCCAGGTGCGATAGAGAATACGGCAAAAATTGCAGCACGCTGTCAGGTGGACTTTACCTTCGGGGAACTGCAGCTGCCGTACTATCCGCTCCCCGATGGATATACAACAGATGATGCCTATCTCCGCGCACTTTGCCTAGAGCGTCTGCCTGCACGGTACCCTACGGCGGGGGACGAAGTGCATCAGCGTCTGGACTACGAACTCGGTGTCATTCATAAGATGGGGTACGCCAGTTACTTTCTCATCGTGTGGGACTTCATTAACTATGCGCGCGGGCATGGCGTCGCGGTCGGGCCGGGACGTGGCTCTGCGGCAGGAAGTATCGTTGCCTACTTACTTGGCATTACAAATATTGATCCCTTACAGTATGCACTTCTTTTTGAGCGGTTTCTTAACCCAGAACGCGTGTCGATGCCGGATATTGATATCGACTTCGACGATATCAATCGTGGTCGCGTTATTTCGTATGTCAAAGAACGCTATGGAGAGGATCATGTCGCTCAAATTGCTACCTTTGGAACAATGGGGGCAAAAGGTGCAATTCGCGATGTCGCTCGTGTGCTGGAGATGCCGTTTGGCGAAGTGTCAACCATTACTAAACTCGTCCCAGCCGAGCTGAATATCACGCTAGACCGCGCACTTGAGGAGTCTGCCGACTTTCGCAAGCGGTATGAGGAGGATGAGGAGGCACATCGCGTCATTGATCTCGCACGTAAGATCGAGGGACTGCCGCGCAACACCTCGATTCATGCTGCCGGCGTTGTGATTGCAAAGTCGCCGTTGACGAGTCAAGTGCCCGTGTGGGTCTCTGACGGTACGCTGGTCACAGAATATGACAAGGATGATGTGGAGGCACTAGGCCTTCTCAAGATGGATTTCTGGGACTGCGCACACTCACCATCATTGACGATTCCGTGAAGAATATACGACAGTCACACGGTATTGAGCTGGATGTAGATCAGATTCCTCTCATCGACGAGAAAACATCACAAATGCTATGTGCTGGAGATACAGGTGCTGTATTTCAGATGGAATCAGCAGGCATGACCAATCTGGTCAAGGATCTTCAGCCCAAAGGGTTTGTCGACCTCATTCCGACCGTTGCCCTCTATCGGCCAGGGCCTCTGGGGAGCGGTATGGTGACCGATTTCATCGACGGTCTGCACGGGAAAAAAAAGGTCGTTTATCTGCATCCGCTTCTTGAGCCGATTCTCAAGGAGACATTTGGCGTTGTCCTCTACCAAGAGCAGGTCATGCAGATCGTCCAGGTTCTTGCGGGCTTTACCCTTGGACAGGCGGATCTCCTGCGGCGTGCCATGGGGAAAAAGAAACATGAGCTTTTGATGGCGCAGAAAGAGATTTTTCTCCAGGGTTGCGAAAAAAATGGAATAGAGCCGGCACTTGCCAATCATATCTTCGATCTCCTGACACATTTGCTGATTATGGATTTAACAAATCCCACAGTGCCGCGTATGGTCTCTTGGCATGGCAGACGGCGTATCTCAAGGCACACTATCCCGTGGAATTCATGGCAGGGGTATTAACGAGCATCATGGATAAAACGGATAAAATTCCTGTCTATATTCAGCTATGCCGTCAGATGAATATCAAAATTCTGCCGCCGGACATCAATGCAAGCACAGCAGGATTTAGTATTGAAAGCGGTGCCATACGATTTGGACTCGCGGCAGTGCGCAACGTCGGAGAGACAGCGATAGAAAGCATGGAACAGGTACGCTCTGCAAATGGAAGTTTTCGTTCGTTGGTCGATTTTTGTGCGCGTGTTGATGTACGCATTTTGAATAAGCGTGCGATAGAGAGCCTGATTAAATGCGGTGCCTTTGACAGCCTTGGCACCGAACGGAATCAATTGCTCTCTTCTCTGGACTCTGCGATGCAGGATGCTGCACGAACCCAGCGGGATCGTATCAGCGGACAGATGGGGCTGTTTGGACAAGAGATGATGGAGTCCATCCATCACGTTCAGAATGCCGTAGAAGTTCCTCCAAGTACGCCGCGCGAACGTCTGATGTGGGAGAAAGAGGCTACGGGATTCTACATCACCGGACATCCGCTCGATGACTACCGTGACACCCTTTCCTGTCTCCTGCCAATTTCAGATATTTTAACGGGACTGTGTAAAGATCGTCAACTTGTTCGTATCGGCGGCATATTGACCAATACGAAACGCTACACGACAAAAAAAGGCGATACAATGCTTTTTGCTGAGATGGAGGATTACAGCGGACACATCGAGCTCACAGTATTTCCGCGCGTGTTCTACGCTCACGTGTCCGATCTTGAATCGGATTGTGTTCTCGTGGTGCAGGGGCATGTCGACGCGTCGGGAGAAGAACCGAAAGTGCTGGCGGATGAGATCTGGCCGATGCACGAATACAGCACATCGTTCTATCTTGTTCCGCCGCCCGATGTGGATCGGCGTGTCCTATGGACAAGGATGAAAGAATTGTTTACGAAGTATGCAGGCACGCATCCCGTCTATGTAAAGAGTGATGGAAGCTGGCGTCAGCTGGCATCCTCGTATTGGATCGACGGGTCGCGCGAAATTCGTGAAGAACTTATTACTTTGATGGGGCACAGGCCGTGAGAGTGCGGTAGAGACAGTATGGAAGAACGATTGCAGAAATTTCTCAGCCATGCCGGGGTAGCTTCCCGCCGTGCAGCAGAGGCATTGATACGAGATGGCCGCGTTACGGTGGACGGCGTGCCCGTCACGATGCTTGGCAGCAAGTATGATCCATCGTTCCATGAGATCGCCGTCGATGGTACACCTGTTCAGGGGAGTGAGGAGAAGCTGTATATTCTTCTCCATAAACCACGCGGCTGTCTCTCGACGGCACACGATGATCGGGGACGCAGAACCGTACTGGATCTCCTGCCGCATTTTCCTGTACGTCTCTATCCTGTCGGGCGACTCGATGCGGATACCGAGGGACTTCTGATTATTACAAACGATGGTGCTATGACACAGGGGCTCCTTCATCCGCGCTTTGAGATCGACAAGGTATACCATGCAGAGGTAACAGGAACCGTCACCGAGGACAAGCTCTCGAATCTTCGACGGGGGATTCTTCTGGATGATGGGAAAACAGCTCCTGCACAACTGCGCATTCTGCGCCGGGAGGGAGGACGCACGCTCGTCGAGACGATTATTCATGAGGGGCGGAACCGACAGGTGCGGCGCATGTTTGCCGCCGTCGGCTGCCGTGTGCAAAGACTCCGCCGCGTCCGCTTTGCTATGCTGACGCTGGATGGGCTACCCTGCGGAGCATTTCGTCATCTGACTTTGGATGAGATACATGAACTGCAAAAAATAGCGGGAGGGATACATAGTGAGGAAGGTTCTCGTCGTAGGCGCAGGACCAGCGGGGATGATGGCGGCGGCAGCGGCGGCGGAACACGGCGGGAACGTAACGCTGCTCGAAAAGATGCCGCGCGTCGGCCGCAAGATGATGATCACGGGAAAAGGCCGCTGCAACGTGACAAGCGCAGATGATGTCCCGGAAATTATCAAAAATGTGGTAGGGAATGGACGATTCCTCAACAGCTGCATTCGTGCTTTTGATAATTCCGATGTTATCAACTTCTTTGAGAAACTGGGTGTGCCGCTCAAAACGGAACGCGGCAATCGCGTTTTCCCGCAGAGTGATCGCGCTGTCGATGTGGTCGATGCGATGCTGCATCATCTGCGTGACTGCGGTGCAGAGGTTCGTACAAATACAGCAGTGCGCAAACTCATCCTTGAAGATGGTTCTGTGCACGGCGTCTGTCTCTCGGATGGCTCATGTCTTGTGGCAGACGCCGTGATTCTTGCCACGGGTGGTGCATCCTATCCTGCGACGGGATCCACAGGAGATGGTTATGCTCTCGCACGTGCAGCAGGTCACACGGTTACACCAATCTTTCCCGCACTTGTCCCGCTTGTAACACGGGAGGCATGGGTGAAGGATGTGCAGGGCCTGTCCCTGCACAATGTGCGTGCGTCACTCTGCCATAACGGAAAAAGGAGCAGCATTTCTTTGGCGAAATGCTTTTCACTCATTTTGGTGTCACGGGACCGATTATCCTCCAGCTGAGCCGCCGTGCGTCTGAACTACTTGCAGAGGGCGTACAGGAACTGTCGCTTCATCTGAACCTGAAACCTGCGCTGACCCATGAGAAATTACGTGACCGACTGGATCGGGATTTTGCGAAATATGAGCAGAAGCACCTTCTCAATGGGATGATGGATCTCCTGCCAAAGCGTCTGATTGACATCGTACTGAGCGCAGCGCAGCTTTCTCCAGACAGCATCGCTGGCCATATATCTTCGAAGCAGCGTGAATGTCTCGTTCGAACACTGCAGGCACTTCCGCTGACCATCGTGGGGACGCGTCCTATTTCCGAGGCGATCGTGACAGCAGGGGGCGTTGCCACGCGTGAGATTGACCCGCGCACTATGGCATCAAAGTTGGTGCATGGACTTTATTTTGCCGGAGAATTGGTTGATGTGGATGCGTATACGGGTGGATATAATCTTCAGGCAGCATTTTCGATGGGACACGCTGCCGGAACTCACAGTGTACTAATGGAGGTTGTTTAAATAATGGCTGATGTCAAGACAGTCACTGCCGCAACGCACGGATGGCAGGGGACGATTGATATTCCGGGGGATAAGTCGATCTCGCATCGCAGCGTGATGTTTGCAGGACTCGGGAATACGCCGGTGCACATCAAAAATTTTCTCCATGCGGCAGATTGTCTCTCGACCGTCGGCGTGATGCGGGCACTCGGCGTCAATGTTGAATTTCTGAACGAAAAGGAACTCATTGTTACGGGCAGGGGACTGCATGGCTTCTCTGAGCCCTTGACCGTGCTCGATGCAGGCAACTCGGGGACGACGCTGCGCCTGATGATGGGCCTCCTTTCCCCGCAGCCCTTTCTTTCCGTGTTCAGCGGCGATGCTTCCTTGACACGCCGCCCGATGGGACGCATACGCTGCCCGCTCTCAACGATGGGTGCACGAATTTATGGACGGAACGAGAACAATAACCTCCCGCTAACCATTGTTTCGTCAGAGAAGAAGCTGCACGGCATCCACTATAACAGCCCGGTTGCGAGTGCACAGATAAAGTCCGCCATTCTGCTTGCGGGACTTTATGCGGATGCACCGACCACTGTTACGGAACCGTACATCTCACGCGACCATACCGAGCAGATGCTCACGGGTTTCGGTGTCCATCTTGAGCGCAGTGGAACAAGTGTTACCGTCTTTCCCGTGGAGGAGGACAACTTCCGTGCGCCGAGCGAGATCACTGTGCCGGGGGACATCAGTTCAGCGGCGTATTTCCTTGTTGCTGGGACGATCATCGCAGGCAGCCACCTGCGCCTGAATAACGTCGGAATCAATCCAACACGTACGGGGATACTGGATGTGCTGAGAGATATGGGAGCGCATATCTCCGTGCAGAATGAGCGTGAGAGCGGTGGGGAATGCGTTGCTGATCTCCTTGTTGAGGCAGCACCCCTGCACGGCGTTTCTTTCGGCGCAGAGATTATGCCGCGGCTGATCGATGAAATTCCTGTACTTGCCGTCGCTGCACTATTTGCCGAGGGCGATACAATCATTACAGGAGCGGGTGAACTCCGCGTCAAGGAGACCGACCGTCTCCATGCCATTGCGACGGAGCTGCAGAAGTTATCTCCCGGCAGCATCGAGGAGCGTGAGGACGGCCTCGTGATTCACGGAAAATCCGAGATACGACGGGCGCAGGTCAAGAGTTACGACGATCATCGCATGGCGATGTCGCTCGCTGTAGCTTGGCGCAGCAGGGGAGGGGTTCTGATTGAAAACCCCGAAAGCGTGAATATTTCCTATCCGACATTTTTTTCCGAGATCGAGCGACTGTGAATGAGGAGGATTTCGCATGAAGCGTGTCATAGCAATTGATGGACCGGCAGGCGCCGGAAAAAGTACCGTTGCCAAAATTGTGGCAGAAAAGCTCGGCTATACCTACATTGACACGGGCGCGATGTATCGCGGTGTGGCATGGAAAACACTGCAACAGTCGCAGGAAGCGACCGATGCGGACATCCTGCAGGCTGTCCATGACATCGATGTACGGCTCTCCTGCACAGAGAGCGGGACACGCGTCACCGTTGATGGGACGGATGTGACGCATGAGATCCGAACGCCTGAGGTCACACATATCGTCTCGCGTGTCGCTGCCCTCGGCCCGGTACGGGAAAAGATGGTCGAGCTCCAGCGTGCGATGGCAGCGAACGGTGCCGTCGTGATGGATGGGCGTGACATTGGGACGAACGTACTCCCCAATGCTGATGTGAAGGTGTTCCTCACGGCATCTGTGGAGGAGCGGGCACGCCGCCGTTATGATGAGATGAAGGAAAAGGGCTATGCCGTGGATTTTGATGAACTGAAACAGGAGATCGCCGCACGTGATAAGCAGGACAGTGAGCGTGCCATCTCTCCACTGCGTCAGGCAGATGATGCCGTTTTGCTTGACTCGACCACACTCTCTATCGACGAAGTTGCCGCGCGTATTATGGAACTCGCAGAATAGGCAGGCACATATATGTTTTATGGATTTTTGCAGCATCTTTTTCGGCTGATTTTCTACGTTATCTTTCGCACGCGTGTCTATGGCCGCGAGAACATCCCAGCAGAGGGAGCCGTGATTCTCGCCGCCAACCATGCAAGCAATATCGACCCGCCGCTGATGGCAAGCCTCATCGATCGTCCCGTCAGCTACATGGCAAAGATCGAACTCTTTGAGAACCCCATCTTCGGTGCGGCGATTCGCCGCTGCCATGCATTTCCCGTGAAACGTGGCGCATCTGACCGCGGCGCGATCAAAGCGGCAGTCAATGTCCTAAAGGAAGGACGCATTCTTGGACTCTTCCCTGAGGGGACACGCAGCAGGACCGGAGAACTCCAAAAGGCGGAAGCAGGCGTCGCGCTCATCGCCGCCATGACAGGAGCTCCGATCGTGCCCGTTGCCATCCTCAATTCCCATCGTATTTTTTCCAATGGCGGACTGATTCCACAGCTGCGGATCATGTACGGCGCACCGATCATGTTTCACGGCGACCGCAAGAGCAAGGAGGAGCTGGATGCCTTCTCCGAGGAGATCATGGCACATATTGCACGAATGAAGGATGAACTCGTAAA
>BNJV01000883.1_pt1 | contig 142583 bp, 224 predicted proteins | sample 8540591 | NCBI WGS metagenome assembly BNJV01 (sample SAMD00202457, study PRJDB9452) | human saliva metagenome | host: Homo sapiens
ACCAATCTCTTCTAGTCCATTTAATAATTTTTGATGATGTGATGACTCCTTCCTCAAAGAAATTCATCCATCTGCGTTCAAATTAGTTTCAGCTAACTCATCTATAGAATCTTCATTTTTGATAGAATACTGAGTAGCTGCTTGTAATGTCTCTTTTGTAATTTAACCTTCGGTTACTTATACTGTGCATGCTTATCAAATCTGTGCTATAATATGTATAACATATCTTTGGTGGACAGATAGGGCAAACTGTTTTTACCAATATATTGATGTGGAACAGAGTATTTGCAACCCAAATAGGTAATCATGGAATCTCTATGACGGTCGCGTCGAGTTTTTGCTGTATAGGATTCCACGATATTTATATCAGGCAGTGGTTGTAGGTACTCTGCTTCTTTTTGCAGCAATAGTACTGGTGTAAGTCCTGTTTCATAGCAAATCCTAGTGCATACTTTCTTGTTTATACCAGATAATATTTCAATTAGGTCTTTTTCTGTTTCAAACTCGCCTTCACATGGTAGTGCATCCAAGCAATGAATTTATTTGCAGCTTCAACCTTACCCTTAGTGAAAGTGATGATATGGCTTACATCGTTTGATTTTAAAGTTAAAAATCCTTGGCGAAAGCCTGTATTTTTAGGACCACTGTTGCATGCCCATCTTTTAAAAGTTACAAGGACGACATGTTGTCAAAAAGAATTCCTTAGGTACGCCACCAGTATTTTTTAAAAGATGCAATAAGGCAGTCAATTACATCTTCTCTGTACGACTTGACTTGTAAATGAAGACTGGATATCTTGAATAACCTAACTTAGTAGCTAAAAACGTGAAACGTGAATATTTTTCCGAATTTGTATAGATATATCTTCTTCCAATCAACTGAGCCTGTATTCCAGGTGACGTCTCATATCGTGGGAACCCTTTGGGAGTTTTTACTTGGTTTCAAACCTCTTTTAACATACTTATTGAAATTAGAGAGTGTCCCAATGTGCAGAATCTATTTTCGATATTAAATATTCATAAACAGACCTGACATTGACCCCTTAATTGCAAGTTTGATACCTACTAATTCTTTATATTTGTCTAATTTACTAGTTTTTATATCTATTTTTTAGGTTTTCCTTCATATCCTTCATAGTATTTTTAATAGTTCTTCGGTCCATTTCATATAACCTTGCAAGCTCTGGAAAAATTTGCTTAATGTCGCTCATTTTTAATATTTTTAGTTGAGTTAATAGTACTGTATTCATGTGCATTTACCTCCACGAATACAGTATCATATTTTTTCTTATTTGTACATTATTATATCTCCACTAATTGTTCATTTATATTTTACACTTTACAATTATCTTAAAATTTTGATAATAGGAATTGAAGTTAAATTAGATGCTAAAAATTTGTAATTAAGAAGGAGGGATGTCATGTTGGTATTCCAAATGCGTAATGTAGATAAAACATCTACTGTTTTGAAACAGACTAAAAACAGTGATTACGCAGATAAACAAAATACGTTAGATTAATTCCTACCAGTGACTAATCTTATGACTTTTTAAACAGATAACTAAAAATTACAAACAAACTCGTTTAACTTCTGTATTTAGTTTATAGATGTAATCACTCAGGAGTGATTACATGAACAAAAATATAAAATATTTTCAAAAACTTTTAACGAGTGAAAAGTACTCAACCAAATAATAAAACAATTGAATTTTAAAAGAAACCGATACCGTTTACGAAATTGGAACAGGTAAAAGCATTTAACGACGAAACTGGCTAAAATAAGTAAACAGGTAACGTCTATTGAATTAGACAGTCATCCATTCAACTTATCGTCAGAAAAATTAAAAACTGAACATTCGTGTCACTTTAATTCACCAAGATATTCTGACAGTTTCAATTCCCCTAACAAACAGAGGTATAAAAATTGTTGGGAATATTCTACCATTTAAGCACACAAATTATTAAAAAGTGGTTTTTGAAAGCCATGCGTCTGACATCTATCTGATTGTTGAAGAAGGATTCTACAAGCTGTACCTTGATATTCACTGAACACTAGCGTTGCTCTGCACACTCAAGTCTCGATTCAGCAATTGCTAAGCTGCCAGCGAATGCTTTCATCCTAAAACCAAAAGTAAACAGTGTCTTAATAAACTACCCGCCATACCACAGATGTTCCAGATAAATATTGGAAAGCTATATACGTACTTTGTTTCAAAATGGGTCAATCGAGAATATCGTCAACTGTTTACTATAAAAATCAGTTTCATCACAATGAAACACGCCAAAGTAAACAATTTAAGTACCGTTACTTATGAGCAAGTATTGTCTATTTTTAATAGTTATCTATTATTTAACGGGAGGAAATAATTCTATGAGTCGCTTTTTGTAAATTTGGAAAGTTACACGTTACTAAAGGGAATGTAGATAAATTATTAGGTATACTACTGACAGCTTCCAAGGAGCTAAAGAGGTCCCTTGCGCCTACGGGGAATTTGTATCGATATGAATAGATTTAAAATTTCGCTGTTATTTTGTACAATAAGGATATTTGAATGGCACCACAAACGACCGTTTATGTACCCTTTTCATTTTCCTGCTTTTTCTAAATGTTTTTAAGTAAATCAAGTACCAAAATCCGTTCCTTTTCATAGTTCCTACATAGTTATACTTAATGAGTTATGGCACATTTAAATTATAAAATTAAGGAGGTTTTTATGATTTTTGCTAGTGTCGAGTGAGTACGGATGATCAAAAATCTTAGTTTACAAATTGATGCACTTTACTCATTATGGAATTGATAAATTATTTCAAGAAAAGTAATTGGTGCGAAAAAGACCACCGCACTAGAAGAAATGATCAACCTACTACGTGAAGGAGATTCTGTTGTCATTTACAAGTTAGATCGAATTTCACGATCAACTAAACATTTGATTGAACTTTCTGAATTATTTGAAGAACTTAGTGTCAATTTTTATATCTATTCAAGATAACGTAGATACTTCAACGTCTATGGAAAGATTCTTTTTCCGAGTTATGGCTAGTTTAGCAGAACTGGAACGGGATATTATTATTGAACGAATCTACCTCGGCTTTCAAGGCAGCCAGAGTCCGAGGAGGGGCCGTCCATAAAGGTGTTATCAATTGATTTAGCTTAAAAATGTATGACAGCAAAGAGTATTCTATTCGTCAAATTCTTGATGCCTCTAAATTAAGCAAAACAACCTTTTACCGTTACCTCAATAAAAGGAATGCTTAAGATATGGCTATGAAAAGAATTTTAACTACTTCACAGCGTGAACAACTTCTTTCTGTAGACCACTTATCAGAAGAGGATTTTAAAGCGTATTTTAGTTTTTCTGATTATGATCTGGAGGTTATTAATCAACACCGTGGAAAGGTCAATAAACCAGATTTGCGATACAACTTTGTTTGGCCTTAGATCCTGGTGTTCTTTAAGTACTGGCCGATTAAATCAACCAGACTAACTTCTTAGTGAGTCGACAGCTCCATCTTGATGCAATTGATTTAAATTCATATGATCATAGAAATACACGTGCAAATCACTTCAACGAGATCTTAGAAGTATTCAACTATCATCGATTCGGTAGTGCTAATACACAAAAACAGTTAATAGAATATTTAATTGAACTAGCTTTAGAAAAATGATGACTTCTATCTATCTAATGAAAAACAATTGATTTCTTTAACTCGAAAAAGAATTATTTTTCCATCTATAGCTACACTTGAAGACATTATAAGCTGCTGTCGAGATAAAGCAGAAAAACAACTTATTTTCATTATTACTTGTTCATTAACAGATATACAAATTGAAAAACTAGAGAGTTTGTTTCAAATTTATGAAGAGACGAAAATAACTAAACTCGCTTTGGCTAAAAGACATTCCAGGTAAGGCAAAAATCCAGAAAGCTTTATGAGTATTTGTAAAAGTGGAAGTGATTGCTTCCATGGGACTCGGGACAATTAATGTCTCCCATATTAATCGGAACAGGTTTCTTCAGCTAGCTAGACTAGGGAAAATTATGATGCATATGACTTCTCCTGTTTTGAGCTTGAAAGATACTTTACTTATTGCTTTTTAGTCAATCATCATCAATATCTGATCGATCAACTGATTGAGATTAATGACCGCATTTTAGCAAGTATTAAACGCAAGGGACACGTGATTCACAAGAACAGTTAAAAAGAAAAAGGAAAAATTGGCTACACAAAAATTGGAACATTATGCTTTTTAATTGATGCTCTTCACTTTGCAAAAGATAATGAGTAATCCTTTGACGAAATTGAACGAATCATGCCTTGGGAAGATTTAGTACAAGATGGAGAAGAAGCTATTACAGGTAATACAAAAATCATGGCTATTTAGAAATGGTTCGGAAATAAAAGCTAATTACCTCCGAAGATACACGCCAATGTTATTGAGGACCCTTTCGTTCAAAGCAACCCTATAGCAAATCCAGTCCTCATGGCCCTAACTCAACCAACTGATTTATTAATAATAGTGGTAAAAGAAAAATACCTAGAGATACTTTACTGATTTCTGTGAGTAAAATGGAAAAAGCCTTGTTCGGCCAGAAGAGGGGAAAAATAGATCGGTCTTACTATGAGTTAGTAGCTTTTCACCGAGCTAAAGAACAATATTCGATCAGGAGATATTTTCAGTTGAAGGAAGTATGATCCATCGAAATATTGATGATTACTTAGTTGATTTATCTGCTTGTATTGATTCAGAAACCATTCCAGACACGTTTGAGGACTATTTAAAGGATCGGGAAATAATTTTTAGATTTACAGCTTCAATTTTATTCTGACAGTTGATAAGAGAATTTCAAGAGCAAACCTAAAAAGTTGGAAAGTTACACCTAGCGAAGCAGAAATATATAGAAAAACTTTATTCAATAATTCCTAAGATAAGGCTTAGTGATCTTTTTAATTGAGGTGGACAGTTGACCAATCTTTTCACAAGAATTTAGTCATGATTCCACAGGAAACCGCCGAGTGAACAAGAAAGAAAAATTATTTTTATCGTTTTGCTGGTTTAGGGATGAATATTGGTCTTGAAAAATGGCCCAATCAACTCCTGAATTTCTTATTCTCAGTTAGCCAATGCCAAACAATGGCGCTTTTTATAAAGAAGCTCTGACTCGCGCTCAATCTGTTTTGGTTAATTATCAGTTAAAGCTTCCTTGTTGCAGACTTTTGGGGTGAAGGAAAAACCACTGCTTCAGACGGAATACGCGTCCCAGTGGGCGTCTCAGCTCTAAAAATCCGATGTTAATCCACATTACAAAAGTATGGAAAAAGGAGCTACAATGATCTCGATCAATAAATGATAGGCATACGACTCATCATATCGAGGTTGCTTTCAACTAATACAAGGGAAGCTACTCATACCCTTGATGGCCTACTTTATCATGAAACAGATCTCAGATATTGAGGACATTTTACTGATACAAATGGGTATTCTGATCAGGTGTTTGGAATGACCGCATTACTAGGCTTTGATTTTGAACCTCGCATCAGAAATATAAAAATCACAATTATTTTCTATCAAATCACCTTCCTACTACCCTAACTTATCAGAAGATATAAGCGGAAAAATCAATGTAAAAATTATTGAAGAAAACTATGATGAAATTAAACGAATCGCCTATTCGATTCAAACAGGAAAAGTATCTAGTTCTTTACTATTAGGAAAGCTAGGCTCATACGCATCGTAAGAATAGAGTAGCTCTTTGCACTGAGAGAACTAGGTCGCATTGAAAAAGAGCATTTTTATGATAGATTATATTACAGATAGTGAGCTACGGCGAAGGATCACTCATGGACTAAATAAGACAGAAGCGATTAATGCTTTAGCTAGAGAACTATTTTTGGGCGACGCGGAAACATTTATGGAGTCATGATATTCGCCGACAACTTCAAAGTGCTAGCGCGTTAATGTGTTAATAAATGCAATAAGTATATGGAACGCCGTCTACTTACAAGCAGCTTATAATTATCTCGTCAAAATAGATCCTGAAGTAACTAAGTATATGAAGCATGTATCTCCTATTAATTGGGAGCATATCACTTTTTCTTGGAGAGTATAAATTTGACTTTGTTATCTATTCCCTAAACACTTAAGAGAATTGAATATAAAAATAAATAGGCCTTGAAGATTATTTAGTGGGAATTTGTACTCTTTATCGATACAAATTCTACCAAGCGCTCGGGACCCCAGGTAAGAAAAAAATTCATCAACGGAAACATGAAGTAACGATACAAGGTCATAAAGAACTTGTATGCTGGGGTGTTGCCCTCTATTATCATTAGTTAGTACCGTGGGTCAATTTCAATCAATGCTCCCACTTGTTCACGAGTTAAACCTCGTTTCAATCGAGCTTCTTTAATGGCTAAACCAAAGGCTCTAAAATCATATTTATCTTCTTTTTACGCATAGTAGACCACCTCTATACATTTTATTGTTCCTACTGAATTAAAAACAGGTATAGAAAAACGTGTTATATGGTTTATAGGTTTATATTTAATAAAAAGCACTACTAAACGCCAATAAAAAAAACCGTTATATGGTAGTGCTATTTACGCTGTTAAAATATTGTATATTACTTCCAAATGGCGGTTTGTTGGAGGTCAACGTCGCCATGAAGTACATCATATACAATAAATTTCCTTACATTGGGTTCTTGTCAAAAAAAGTCGTCTATCTGCAATAGATAAGTACGTCCACCAATGTGGTTTTATAAATCATATAGATAGATAACAGAAGCATGTAAACAGAGAAATAAATCTGTTTATATGCTTTTTGGCTATTCAGAACTTTTTTACAAAGTTTATTTATCAGTAATGCAACAAATCCCCCTTTCACATTGGGACTAAGAGTGAAAGGAGATAAACGAGCAAGGCTCACTTCCTTTCCTAGACAGAAAGGGGGTGAGAAACATGAAACCATCTTCTTTTCAGACCACAATAGAAAATCAGTTTGACTATATCTGTAAACGTGCTATGGAAGACGAGCGAAAGAATTATATGCTTTATCTTTCAAGGATTGCAAAGCGTGAGGTGTCCTTTTCGGATGTTGGCGATTATCTTGTTAGCCAGTTTGCGACAACAGATAACTATTCAACTGACTTTCAGATTTTTTTACACTCAATGGGTTATCAGTAGGCGTTGAAAAATGATTTGTTGAGTGAAGCATTACGTGAGTTGCCAGACAAGAAACGTGAAATTCTACTGCTGTTTTTACTTTATGGGACATGAGCGATTCAGAAATTGCAGACCTGTTGAAATTGAACCGTTCTACTGTCTATCGGCATAGAACCAGTGGACTAGCCTTAATTAAAAAGTTTATGGAGGAATTTGAAGAATGAAAACACAATATCCTATGATTCCCTTTCCTCTCATTGTAAAGGCAACAGATGGCGATACCGAAGCGATTAACCAGATTCTACATCATTACAGAGGGTACATAACGAAGCGTTCCCTACGACTTATGAAAGATGAATATGGCAATCAAAGTATGGTCGTTGATGAAGTCTTACGTGGAAGAATGGAAACCAGACTGATTACAAAGATTTTGTCATTTGAAATTAAGTAATATCCTTCTCCTTCGTGGAAGCGTGCTAAACCATTCCACGCTTCCCGAACAGGGAGGTTTGTTATTCCACCAAAGCATATTGAGCTTTCAATGTGTTTTGATAGGCTAACGAGCCATTGTTCTTTGAAAACTGAATAAAAAGTAATCGAATACGTTTCGATAAGAAAAGAGCCAACGGAACTAACCGCCATGACCTATCTTATAAAGATAGCGAGCGATTCATGTTAGTGATCCGAGAAGCAATCTTTAGCAGGATTGCCTGCAACGACATTCTTATCGTGATAATGATACTCCCATACAGTCAATAGTCCGAGCGTGATAAAACCGTCGCAGGCAATGAGTATGGCTACATGAGAACCATGCAGGGTGGAACTCCCGTGAGCTTTTGCTAAAGCTGTTCGATTGCTGGTAAAACAACTTTTATGAAATCCAAATAAGTGATTTGGAAAGGAGGATTTTATGAAGCAGACTGACATTCCTATTTGGGAACGTTATACCCCTAACCATTGAAGAAGCGTCAAAATATTTTCAGTATATGAAAAACAAGCTACGACGCTTGGCAGAGGAAAATAAAATGCAAATTGGCTGATTATGAATGGCAATCGTATTCAGATTAAACGAAAAACAATTTGAAAAATTATAGATACATTGGACGCAATCTAGCGTCGCCAAAGGGTCTTGTATATGATAAAATAGTATTAAGTCGTATCAAGGCTCTTTCCATAAAGGAAAGGAGCAAATGCCATGTCAGAAAAAAGACGTGACAATAAAGGTCGAATCTTAAAGACTGGAGAGAGCCAACGAAAAGACGGAAGATACTTATACAAATATATAGATTCATTTGGAGAACCGCAATTTGTTTACTTCGTGGAAACTTGTGGCTACAGACCGAGTACCAGCAGGAAAGCGTGATTGTATCTCACTTAGAGAGAAAATCGCAGAGTTACAGAAAGACATTCATGATGGTATTGATGTTGTAGGAAAGAAAATGACACTCTGCCAGCTTTACGCAAAACAGAACGCTCAAAGACCAAAGGTTAGAAAAAACACTGAAACTGGACGCAAATATCTTATGGATATTTTGAAGAAAGACAAGTTAGGTGTAAGAAGTATTGACAGTATTAAGCCATCAGACGCTAAAGAATGGGCTATTAGAATGAGTGAAAATGGTTATGCTTATCAAACCATCAATAACTACAAACGTTCTTTAAAGGCTTCATTCTATATTGCTATACAAGATGATTGTGTTCGGAAGAATCCATTTGACTTTCAACTGAAAGCAGTTCTTGATGATGATACTGTCCCTAAGACCGTACTAACAGAAGAACAGGAAGAAAAACTGTTAGCCTTTGCAAAAGCTGATAAAACCTACAGCAAAAATTATGATGAAATTCTGATACTCTTAAAAACAGGTCTTCGTATTTCAGAGTTTGGTGGTTTGACACTTCCAGATTTAGATTTTGAGAATCGTCTTGTCAATATAGACCATCAGCTATTGAGAGATACTGAAATTGGGTACTACATTGAAACACCAAAGACCAAAAGTGGCGAACGTCAAGTTCCTATGGTTGAAGAAGCCTATCAAGCATTTAAGCGAGTGTTAGCGAATCGAAAGAATGATAAGCGTGTTGAGATTGATGGATATAGTGATTTCCTCTTTCTTAATAGAAAGAACTATCCAAAAGTGGCAAGTGATTACAACGGCATGATGAAAGGTCTTGTTAAGAAATACAATAAGTATAACGAGGATAAATTGCCACACATCACTCCACATAGTTTGCGACATACATTCTGTACCAACTATGCAAATGCAGGAATGAATCCAAAGGCATTACAGTACATTATGGGACATGCTAATATAGCCATGACGCTGAACTATTACGCACATGCAACATCTGATTCTGCAATGGCAGAAATGAAACGCTTGAATAAAAGAGAAGCAACAGGAGCGTCTTGTTGCTTTAGTAGTACAAATGAATTTACTACTTATTTACCACTTCTGACAGCTAAGACATGAGGAAATATGCAAAGAAACGTGAAGTATCTTCCTACAGTAAAAATACTCGAAAGCACATAGAATAAGGCTTTACGAGCATTTAAGAAAAATATAAAAAGATAATTAGAAATTTATACTTTGTTTAATTTTAAAAATATCTGCTGATGAAATCACGTTAACAGAAAAACTTTTTCAAAAGCAGATAAATAACAAAAACCGAATCGGTTTTTATCCAATTAAATTGTACAATTAGGATCATGGAAAATGCAACTATGATATATCTTCACTAGGGGTGGAATTTACAATTTCCGAAAAACAAGTGAATCCGACTCCTAATTAGTATGCATAAAATGCTTCCAAAACTTTGTTTCTTATGTATATTTTAATACTTTTTCTATCGAAAAGTCAGCTCTTTTTATATCTAAAGAGCTTTACTATTACAGAATTTAGTCTTACAAAAGTGGAATTTTACTTTTTTCAATTCACCATTTTTGAATTTACTTCTTGTTTCAAGAAATTTCATAGACTGATATATTATTTCTATGTCCTAGCCCATGGTACTAGGTTAACCTGACCAAAAGCTTAGGTCTTTAAATCTATCAGTATACTCGCCCCTATAATTTATCAGATATAGTATAACCAGTTCTATGTAGTTAATACCTAGTAGGGGTTATATTCCACATGTCTTCAAATTCCAATTTATTATTTTGCTTAGACTTACTTGGGTGGACTACGGTATTTCTATAATAGGTTATCAGGTCTACCCCATCTTTTAAAATCGTCTACAAGGTCTGGTTGGAACTGGTCTATCCTAGCTATGCTTGTATCAAGGCTACATTCCTTAAGAAGCCTCCTGATATTATGCTTGGCAGGATTTCTATCATATTCAACCGTATTGAATACTTCCTTCATTTCTACTAAGACCACATATGAAAGCATCTCGAGAGCAGTCTGTATAGATATTATATTATTGTCTATATTATTACCATTTAAAGGCTTCAAGGTACCAGTCAACTGTGTTGTCTATGGCAGAACTATAATATGTATCTTCAAGTCTTTTGCACATAAGAGAAAGGTATTTTTCAATGTTATGGTAATTTGAAATAGTAGATGTCCAATTAAAAAAACAAAACGGTAGTCTGATGAATAATTTCACACCACTCCCTATAGGCATTCTTGTCCCCATTATAACCAAAGGCATTTAGGATATTAATATACCTACCACAGAGGAAGGATAGGGCTGTTGATAGGTTATTTAAAATATGCCTTACCCTCTTGGTCTTGACCTTACTAGCATCTTTTTATATATCCTACCTGTATGAGTGATTATATTCCCGGTTTTTGACACTAAGTTATTATGCATTTCCTTGTTATACTTATAGCTCTTGTCAATTACTATAGTATACTCATTGACATCAAACTCAAGTCTTGCTGCATAGACTAGGTCACCATGTCTAACTAGCTTGCCCTGGAAGCTTGTCCATATTTAGAATATCAAACTGTAGGTAGTCTACATCTGTATCCTTTGACTTGATCAATATATCATTTATATAGCCGTATAGGTCTCCATTTACAGTTTGAGTTATTTCAGCGTTTATGACCTTGTAGCCTGGTATTTCAATAGATATTTCCTCCATAGAAAGGTCATCAATATAGTCTGATATAGTTTCATATTTATAAACGGTAGCCCTGAAATTTATGGAAACAGGATCACTTATCTTATAGTAGATAGTTCCTTGACACTTAATATCATATGTCCCATATATATAAAATCTACCCTGGTATATTATCAAGTCTTCATTGATGTCATTATCATCATAGATAGAGATAAATGATTCATTACTTATATTCAATATTATCTCCTTCCAAAAATAAGTACCCTACTTATTTGTAGAGTACTTATATTATACTATCTTTGTGCATTTAAATCAATTGGTTTGAAAGATGAACCATATAGGGGTTCTTCCCTTCCCTCGGTTTCTCTGAAAGCAGTCGATAGCATTAATTTGATTCTATTTAACTGGTTCACTGACGTAGCCGATGCATCATAATCTATAGGAATTATATTGGCCTTAGGGAAGTCCTTCTTAATACCCTTGATTACCCCCTTACCTATAATATGGTTAGGTAGACATCCAAATGGCTGCATACATACAATATTGTTACATCCAGCCTCTAAAAGTTCTAGCATTTCTCCAGGTAATAACCATCCCTCTCCAGTTTGGTTACCTAGGGATACATAAGACTTAGTTAATTCTGCCAGATTATCAATCTTTTTAGGAGGATCAAACCTCTTACTTGTCTTGAGGGCAGACGTATAGGTAGCCATGTAAGTTTCTAGTATCTTTACTACTGCCTTACTAGCAACCATACTCCTCCAAGATCCTTCTAGGTTCTTGTGCTTATATATGTTATTGTAGGCACAGGCCATAAAGAAGTTAATCAATTCAGGAACAACTGCTTCTGCACCTTCTTTTTCTAATATACCTATAAGGTCGTTGTTGGCAATAGGGCTAAACTTTACTAGTATTTCGCCAACTAGTCCAACCCTTGGTTTAACCTCATCAGTTATCTCAAGATTATCAAAGTCTGAAACAATATCTTTTATATTCTTCTTGAACTGCCTGATATTGGCATCCTTAAGTGAGTCCTTACATTTTATCACACCATTTTTCATATAATAGATTTGCACTACCAGGTATACTCTCATAAGGTCTAACTCTTAGTAGGACCTTCATTAAAAAGGTCACCATAGACTGCACCCATAACTAGCTTGTGTAGGACCTTCATATTTATCTGGTCCCTGAATCCATTGTCTTCTATACCCCGAGCACTAACAGATACTACGGGTACATTAGGGAAGCCAGCGGACTTTAGGGCCTTTCTAAGAAATGCAATGTAGTTAGTTGCTCTCACATCCACCACCAGTCTGACTCATTAGTACTGTGGTGTTGTCAATATCATATTCACCAGATTTCAGGGCGTGTATAATCTGACCAATTACTATAATAGTGGATAGCAGGCATCATTGTTTACATACCTCAAGCCTTCATCAATTATTTCAGATGAGTTATTATTTAGTATAACTATATTTAGACCTGAATCCTGCATAGCTCTTTCGATAAACTGGAATTGAACTGGGGCCATCTGTGGTGCTAGCAGTGTATGCTGGGTATTTAACCTTGTATTTTTCTGATATTCCACCTTTTTTTCATCTAACTGTGATGGCTTTACTCCACTTTGTTCTCTTTCACTTATTGCTGCCTTCAAAGACCCTCAATCTTATCTTAGCTGCACCTAGGTTGTTACCTTCATCTATCTTGATTACCGTATGTATCTTGGACTTTTCACTAAGGATATCCTCTACCTGCTCTGTAGTTACCGCATCTAGTCCACAGCCAAATGAATTTAACTGAACCATATCTAAGTTGTCATGTTCCTTACAGAACTGTGCCGCCTTATATAGTCTTGAGTGGTAAACCCACTGGTCAACTACCCTTAATGGCCTATCCATCTTAGCCAAGTGGCAAATTGAGTCCTCAGATATGACTGCCATACCCAATGAGTTTATCAATTCAGGTATACCATGGTTTATTTCTGGGTCTAAGTGGTATGGTCTACCTGCCAAAACAATACCCTTTAAGTTGTTTTCTTCTAGGTAGGCTACGGCTTCTTCACCCTTCTGCCTAACCTGGGCCTTGAATAGGTCATATTCCTTTGTAGCCATATCTATTGCTTTATTTATTTCATCCTGCCTTAGGTCTGGATAATGGTACTTCAATGCAGAGTAGATTCTCTTCTTTAACTTGTTCTTGTCATTTAGTGTTATAAAAAGAAGTTTATAAACCCTAATATCATTTTTCTTCAAGTGAATCCATATTACTCTTGATTACCTCTGGATAGGAAGTGACAACTAGGACAGTTAAAGTGGTTGTCGGAGTCTGGATCTTCCCTAAACTCATGTGTAACTGATGGATAGAAAATAGTCTTAATCCCTCTCTATCAAGTCCTCTATGTGTCCATGTACCAACTTTTGCTGGATAACATACGGTATCTGAAGCAATAGAGCTAATCCCCTTTTTCGAATATATCCTTAGTTGACTTAGCAGATAGAACTACAGAAAACTCTAGTTCAGTCAAAAAGTATGCCAGAAGGGATAGTTTTTCGTACATATTAAGTACTCTAGGTATACCTATAAGTCCCCTTTTAGCCTTATCAGCCTTAAGAGACTTGTAATCAGAATTCTATCGTACTTGTACTTATATATATTAATAGACTTTTTATCTTTTTTCTATCTTTTTAGTGAGTGTAAATAGCCTCACTCAACCTCACACCTATTACCAGACACAAAAATCTCTGATTCAGAGAACTTATTTATAGTTAATAGGCATTTGTTAGAACAGCCCTTACATCCCTTGTCACACTTGATTCTACAGTAATATCATTTAACTGGTCTAGGCTAAGTATATTAGACCTAATACCCCTGTACTTTTCTTTTGGCAATCAAGGCACATCCAAAAGCTCCCATTAATCCAGCTATATCAGGTCTTGTGACCTCTTCCTGTAAGAATTTCGAAAGATCTTAATACTAGATCGTTGTAGAAGGTACCGCCCTGGACTACTACATTTTCACCAAGCTCTTCTACATCCCTTAGTTTTATAACCTTAAATAGGGCATTCTTTACTACTGAGTAAGCCAAGCCTGCTGATATGTCAGCTACGGTAGACCCTTCCTTTTGAGCCTGCTTTTACCCTGGAATTCATAAAACTGTACATCTTGAACCAAGGTCAACAGGATTTGTTGCTCATACCAACCTTTGAAAAGTCGACTATGTCCATGTAAAGACTTAGAGAAGGACTCTAAGAAGGAACCACAGCCAGATGAACATGCCTCATTTAGGATTATCTGGTCAATTACCCCATCCTTTATCTTTAGACACTTCATATCCTGACCACCTATATCTAGGATAAAGTCAACCTCAGGATCAAAGAACTTTGCTGCCTTATAGTGGGCAATAGTCTTATTTCTCCCTCATCTATCCTAAGGGCCTTTTTAATAAGTTCCTCACCATAGCCAGTAACTGTTGCCCTAGATATAGAGCAGCCTTCAGGCATCTTGGAGCATATATCCTTTAATATCTTGATGCTCATATCCAAAGGACTACCTTCATTACTGCCATAATGGGAATAAAGGATTTGCCCCTCATCCCCAATTAAGACTGCCTTTAGTTGTAGTTGAACCCGCATCTATACCAAAGAAGCAATGACCTTGATAGTTTTCATATCAGCCCCTCTTTACACAGGCCTTTTTCATGTCTCTTTCCTTAAATTCATCATAGGCCTTATCATCCTTAAATAGGGCCACTATTTCATCACTATTTCCATCCTCAAGGCTGTTCACCCCCTCAACCAAGTCTATTAGGTCCTTGATTGAATGTACTTCTTCCTTTGATGCTAAGAGTGCTGCCCCCATAGCCACGTATAGCTGGGCATTTTCTGGGAAAACATATATTATCCTCACTAAGCTTTAACACACTTGCAAACTGCTTCCTTAATTCAGACAAGAAGTATAAGGGACCACCAAGAAATGCAACATTTCCCTCTATCTTCCTACCACAGGATAATACACTTACAGTTTGGACTACAACTGCATTAAAGATACTCATAGCTATATCTGCCTTGCTTTCACCATCATTTATAAGGGGCTGTATGTCTGTCTTCGCAAACACACCACACCTTGATGCAATAGGATATACTACCTGAAATCCTTAGCCATTTCATTAAGACCACTCGCATCAGTCTTTAAAAGAGATGCCATCTGGTCAATAAAGGCACCTGTACCACCAGCACAAATACCATTCATTCTCTGGTCAATTCCACCTGACAAGAAGGTAACCTTGGCATCCTCTCCGCCTAGCTCTATTACAACATCTGTATCTGGATTGTACCCTCTATAGACCTTGTACTAGATATAACCTCCTGTTCAAACTTAATACCTATCTTTTTAGATAGACCAATACCACCTGAACCTGTTATTACAGATTTTACCTTAATATTTCCAATTTACTAAAAATATCCTTTCAACTGGTCACTTACTGCCTTTTGACATCAGAAAAAGTGCCTCCTATATTCCTTTGTATTCTATTGATTTATCTTCTGATAAGATAACTGCTTTAACGGTTGTGGATCCAAACATCTATGCCTAAATTATAGACTTTTTCCATCTTATTCTCCTTAACGGTAATATACTATATATATACTACCTCTCACCCAATTAAGATAGGTGATATGTATATATAGAATAATCTTTTTAAGATTACCTACTTTTTATACCCATTTTTATATATCTTATACCAAATTTAGATTTTTGTAAAATGAATTTATCTTCATTTTAGGTATAAAAATTATCCTCCCCATGATATTTGTTTATCACAGGAGGATAAAGAATTTTATATACTTTATATATACACTACATTTTAAATTGTATGATTATTACTTTAGCTTCTTTGATATCATATTTACTAGATCGGCAGTTCTTTTCAGCATAACCCCATTCATTGTCATACCAAGAAACTACCTTTACAAGTCCATCGCCTCATTACCATAGTAGAAAGGGCATCAACTATTGAAGATCTCTTGTCTCCCTTGAAGTCTACAGATACTAGAGGCTTGTCACAGTAGCCTAATATCCCATTAAGTCTCGTTTTCAGCGGCTTCTTTTAAGGGCTGCATTTATTTCTTCAACAGTAACATCCTTCTTTTTAAGGTTTACTACTAGGTCTACAACCGATACAGTCTGAGTTGGTACTCTTTAAAGAGAATCCATTTAACTTACCTTCTAATTCTGGTAACACAAGTGAAACAGCCTTTGCTGCACCAGTTGTTGTTGGTATTATTGAACCCGCACAAGCTCTAGCTCTTCTAGGTCCTTATGAGTCTTGTCTAGTACCTGTTGGTCATTAGTATAGGCATGGACTGTTGTCATCATACCATTTTTCAATACCAAACTTTGCATCAATAACCTTGGCAACTGGAGCCAGACAGTTAGTAGTACAAGATGCATTTGAAATTATATTATGAAGTTCATTGTCATACTTATCATCATTAACACCCAATACTATTGTAATATCTTCATTTTTAGCAGTGACAAGTAATTACTACCTTCTTTGCGCCTGCATCAATATGACCCTGGGCATCTTCTCTATTTTTAAACTTACCTGTATTGTCTATTACTATATCAACACCTAGGTCCTTCCAAGGAATTTCACTTGGCTTAGCTTCCCTAGTTATTACTATATCTCTTCCGTTCACACTATACAGTCGTTGTTCTTTACTTCAACCTGGCCATCAAATATACCATAGCTTGAATCGTACTCGAATAGGTGGGCTAATGTTTCTGCATTTGCCCCTAGCGTTTATAGCTACTACTTCGTATTCATAATTATCAGATGCCTCTGAATTCTTAATACCGATCTCACCAATCCTACCAAATCCGTTTAATCCAACTTTAATTTTCATCATAATCCTCCATTTAGTATAGTATATAATATAATTTTGTAGTTATTAGATATTAGTATATCCTTTTTCTACAAATATTGTATACTATTTATTCTAATAATGCAATACTATAAGGAAAAACTTTTTCAACTTTTTATGTGTTCTTTTCAATTTTGAGAGAAAAACAGCGTTGGGAGAGATTTTTCTCTCACCAACGCTAAATATTATACAAACCAATATATACACTATATTAACTTACACTATCTATTAGTTTTATTTGCCAACTAAGTCAAGTAATATGCTATATGGCAGGTATCTTTCTCCGCCTATAGCAGTAATTCCAAGAATTCTTGTATCACTTATATACTTCTTAACTAGGGCATTAGTATTCTTGTTTCTTGATGCCAATAGGGTTGGCCTATTGTATTTACCAGATACTGGTGATATAACAAGGGCATCGGCAAACTCTTCACCAGAAGCTATAAAGGCATCCCTACTATCCTTAAACTTTGATTTGGCAATAGCTACTGAAGTTTCATACCTATCCTTGCCTGCCATCCTCTCAACTACTGAAGGAAGCTTGGCTTCAGTCATCTTAGATATGGTATTTGTTCCACCTGCTATATAGGTCTTCCTAATTTCAAGGTCCTTTACGGCACTCTCTACCTGGTCTGGTACCATGTCCTTCTTTACCAATAGGATTGGATAGCCATCTCTAGAAGCAAATGTTCCAACTGATAGGGCATCTGGGAATACCTGGCCTGAAGCTACTACTCCTGTGTACTTCTTGCCTGTGATACCAACTACCCTTCTGGCTACCATTTCAGATGTACCGTACCTATCTACACCCTACTATTCTTTCTACATCCTTATCCTTGTCATAGGCCTTTAGGTCTCCTCTTACCTTTTCAGATATAGAGTCTGGACCACCTACTATAATTACTTCTTCGGCACCTAGTCTCTTAATTTCTGCTGCCACTCTTGGGTCAAGCTTGTTTGTAGGATTAAGTAGGATAGGAGCATCCTTTAAGCTTAGCAAGGACAGAGGAAGTCATAGAGTCTGGAAACTAGTCATGCCTAACCACTATAACTGTTTTAGCCTTATCATAATACTTTTTAGATATATTAATTCCTGTTTCTATCCTATCAGGACCATCTATCCTACCAGGATTTGGATTATTTGGGTTATTTGGTTTTTGAAGGGTCATACTTATATGCTGCCTTCAGATAAACATTTCGTTAATTTGTTTGATATATTAACTTCTGTTGGAGAATCCAACGAGGGTTATTATCATTATACCAACCAATAATTGATTTGAACCATCAGTCGTAAGGAATGTATTCATTTCTTTAGCATCAGCCAAAATAATACCATTATCAGGGCTTCCGCCTTCTTGGTTTATAATATCATCTGCTGCAACCTTAGCTGTATTATTGGCTAAAATTGCACCCTTTTGAATTTCTGCTTTAGCCTTTTTATTGAATAAGCCACCTCCAGCTTTTTCTGCAGAGTTGTCTACAATAGCTGTACCCTTTAAAATCTTAAGAGTAGCATCAGTATTATAAATTCCTCCACCAACAATTTCAGCTTTATTCCATATATTCTAGCTCCATCTAGTGTTAATGTTGCCCAATCATCATTAAATAATCCAGCCCCTCCAACAGCTACGTTACCTGTAATCAGAGCATCTTGTAGGATTGCATTTCCTGCCTGGACATATATACCACCGCCACCATAGGCAGCTTTTATTGTTGATTATACTACCCTTTTTTATAGTGATAATTCCACCACGGCTATAGATGCCACCACCTTTTTATTGTTGTATTGCTAGAAATTTCTCCACCTTCCATGATAATTGTACCTGGAGCGGTAACTATTGACCCATTCATACCACGACTATTGTAGATACCTCCACCACTCTTGCAGTATTATTAGAAATTTTACCACCCTTGATTGTAAGTATTCCACTATTATTTATACCTCCGCCAGAGCTTTTGCTAGTGTTATTGATAATGCTACCAGCCTCAATAACCATAGTTCCATTAGGAGAGTTAGTAACTCCTCCACCCTCGGCTGTATCAACTAGTGTCTCATTTTCAGAGATAAGACCTCCTTAAGAGTCAGGTCACCAGTATTATATATACCACCAGCACTTGACTTTTGCTGTATTCGATATGATTTTAGTGTCTCTTATTGTTGCTGAACCTTTATCAATATAAATTCCTCCGCCTTTGACTCTGCATAATTTTCAGAAATTATACCGCCATTTAAAGTTGTTCTTCCATTCTTAACATATATTCCTCCCACCACGAGGATAACGATCCACTTTCCTTGTTGAGTATTCTATAGAATTTTTGAAATACTTCCACCTTCCATATAGAAGCTTGCATTATTCAAATAAATAGCACCACCATTTATATTATATGCGCTTGTCTGGATAGTCTTGTTAGAGTAAATACTTCCTCCATAAATGTTAACGCTTATGTTAGTACCACTAGTACTGCCATCTCCAAAAATAGCTCCTCCTGCCTTATATGGTAGGACTTCATTATCATCTAATGTAATTTCATTATTATTTATCTCTCCGCCATACATATTAAATTGACCATTGGCAATCTTAAGTGCTGAACCATCAATATTTTTATCAGCCTTAATACCACTTATAGCGACACCCGAATACATATTTAGGGTTCCAGTAGATTTATCGCCAGCATCATTTCCAATAATTATTGGGAAATTGATCGATAAATTGAATCTTTACTGGTAATCGTAAGTTTGTTTTCGCTTTCAGCTTTAGTCTTCTTACCTAAAGATAATATGGCGTCAATGTGGATATATGAACCCAACTTACTGTCACCAAGATTAATTTTATTTCCATTTCCTAAAATAAGTGTATTCTTTTTGTATTTTCGCAATATAGCCACCACTTGCTTCACTTGGAAACTCAATGTCATTTTTAAGACTTATAGTATATTCTGCGGCACCACTAGTACTACTATTTATAGTTGTAATTGCGTTTTTAAAGTCCTGAAAAATTATTTACTTGTATGTATTTGAACCCGAATCTGCAAAAATATTCAGTGGTATCAAGGACATAATCAAAGCAAATACAAGTATAAAACTAGTTAAGTTTGAAAGTTTGAAATAATCAACTTTATCCTTCTTTCTTTCATAATATCTACTTTTCAACTGCTGGATCTTCTACAACCGATTCCTCTAATTTAGGTTCTTCCTTATCGAAGTCCTGTATAGACACTACGAAGCTGTCTAGATCGTCATCCGCTTCTTCATCTCCATCAAAGTCACGAGCATTCTTTCTATCTATCAGGTCTTCGATAGTATCTCTTTAGGGCCTCAAGATCTTCCAGCTCAAAATCTTCATCATCGAAATCCTCGAAATCAGCCTCATAATGTAATTTTTCACGAAGGAATTCATTTACTTCTTCTTCGTTGTCCTTATATAGTTTGTAACCAAGAGACCAGCCGCAAGACCAAGTGCTGTACCAAATAGTATTTTTCATAATTTACCTCCATTATCATTATATGAAAATTTTATATTGGGTAGATAACCCCAATATTTTTAAAATTAAAATTGACCAATTTAATAAATACTTCATAGATATTTAGTGATAAAATCAAGAAATTCTAATCACATTCAATTAAAAATTGATGAGGGGCCTCAAACATGTATTGCATATGGCTCTATACCATCAATTATTTTTATCTTACCTGCTCCCAGTGATTTAATTTCTGGTAGGTTGATTTTTAGCTTTATCCTTTTCTCCAAATAAGAAAACAATGCTTGTATCATCCCTGTATAGTCTTGATGGTAGTGTATAATCGTAGCAAGAAAAGGCAATTTTCTTTAAGCAGTCATTGTCAATACCACTATAAACATCAATACAATGCTGTTCATCTTCCTTGTTTAGATACCTATATTTTTAGCCTTATTAAAGAATTCCTTTGGATGCCTCTTAAGGCCATTAGAGGTCTTTTTCATTTCCATATATAACTTTAGACCCTGTATTCTGCTACACTTCATAGCAGGTGCGTCCAGGGCAGCCTTATCAATTTTTAGATTAATGTCCTTTAATATTTCAAAAAGCAACTGAAGTTCCATGGGATGACCCCAATAAAAATGCTATCCTATCAATATTATGCTCTTTTAACCAATCAATAATCTTATCCGATTGGCACCTTTGCAGATACAAAAATCAGAATGAGGATAGTCAAGCCCTCCAAATTCGGTATCACAACATAATAGTCCTTTATAAGTAAGGGTAAAATTGTCCCATAACTAGTGACCCTGGGTAAAAATGCTATGTACTAAAAAGTGCCACGGGTTTTTAGAATCACCAAAAAGTTTGAACATTCATGTTTAAGTTCCTCCACAAAAATCTTTTATAGCTTCTCTAAATTATAATACCCCCTATAATCGTTAAAAGTAAAGTATTTAGAAATTTTTTTATTCATGCCAATTAATTTATGACAGGTCTCCCGTCATCATCTAGTATAGCCTTTCCGTCAGCATCTAGCTTTACACCTGAAACAACCTTGTCCTTTCAAGTATACCTTCCTCATTATAGTAGAACTTATCATATCCATAAGGCGACCCTACTTGCCTGGTAGAGCCAGCCCTTAAATATGCTTGCATTCGAAAACCTATAGGTCTGACTCTCAGTGTCAGCCTACATCATTAGAAGCCGAATAAGAGTAATTATACTTGTCCATAATAGAATTAATGGTCAAACCACTTACTGAATTTGTGCCACCTACTACCGTAATATTGTCACGATTGGCACTTGTTCTATAGCATTGTCATCTACCCTAGCTGAACATAGTAGGACTCCAGTATCAATCATGCTTGCCATGGATGATGCTGACAAGGCATCTGGAAAGTCCCTTCCACTTGCAATAAGTAGGTTCTTTGGATCTATTATGAGTATTTGATTGCAGGTCTGGTACCTGCTACCTGCTATCCTCTTACCATATGCATTTATAATTGAATTTTTCCCACCTACTGTATATAAGACCCTATAGTCTTTTAGAAATTCTAGTTTTTTCCTACCATCTACTAGTAGTAGGCTAGTTTTAGTTTTTGCTACAAGTCCACTAGTAGATAGGGCATCAGGGAAGTTTCTTCCATCAGCTATGCAGAGATTTTTATTTCCAACCCTTTCAACAACCTTCAAGCTTGTATCGTACCTATCGCTTCCCTCTATCCTTTCTACCTGAAAGAACTTTAGTAAGGCTGCTTCATACCCCCTGTCTACAGAATTTTCACCACCTACTATGATTACATTTTTATCTTCCTATTTAAGAGTTCTGCAGCAAATTTTCTATGCTCAAAGACATCTGAACTAGGTTTAACTAATATAATATTTGCCTTATGCTTACTTGCAAGACTAATAGCTGATAGGGCATCTGGAAAGTCTTTACCACTAACTACTATGGCCATATCAGACTTATGGTGGTCAGCAACATTCAAGGACGTCTGATACCTATCAGGTCCATCTATCCTCCTAATTGCTGCTGCATCGGCCCTTATCAAGAAAAATTCCAGTAAATATAAGACCTAGTCCCAAATATATTACTCCCTTTCTAAATTTTTATCTTACTTAAAAATCATATCTCCCTCATCAAATTCTGTTATTTCCCAGAATCATTTATTACATTTATATTGTGTCCAAGAGCTAGATAGGCCAATACTATTTCATGTTCTTTGGAATCATAGAATACAGGCTTATCATAACCCTCTCACTATAACATAATCTATTTGACTAGATATTTCCTCGTATACTATTGCACCCATGCCTCTTAGTCTCTTTTCTATACTTCCCTTAGACTCGTAATTAAAAATCATTATATAGGTAAATTCTCTTATCCTTAAAGTCAATACAAGACAGAGGGTCATTGTACTCCCAATCATCTATTGACTCGAAATTTTTAATATTGTAGCAAGCTCTCCAAAAGACATAATCCTTACAGACCTGCCCAATCTATTTTAAAATCGACTATATATATATTGTTTATCAAGGTCACCTGTATAGTAGATGAAGTTTTTGACTATATAGTAGTCAGTTTCCAAATCCAAAGAGTTGGTTAATTTTTATATTGTACTCATCTAACAACTTCTTAAAGTCTGGCGTATTTTTTTAATTTAATCTTATTTGAAAGGCAAAAATTTGGAATTGAAAAAGTCTAGGTCCAGCCTCTTTGTCCTCTAAATATGCCTTCCTTTTTCAAACTCCAGTTTTTGGAATTAATGCTATTCATGACCCTATTTTTAAGATCCTATTTTGCTTTTAAAAAGTCACTCTATCCATCCACTGGAAAAACTCTGTACCATAATTATCTCCGTACTTTGATTTTAGGTCAGATAAGATGGAAAGGTAGGATAAGTGAGTTCTATAGGCGTCTGATCTTGCCCTATGTACTCCTATATTTTTATGTTGAGATAGCCACATAGGCGTATTAGAGAAAATTTTCTGCTCCATAGGTAAATTCCCCTAGGTCAGAGGTATCAATACAAGGATTCTCAAAATCCTTACCCAAAAATCCTATCAAAGGCATCCTTGATTTCACGTATATCATTGCCCATACCATGCCCTATTACAGGTAGATTTCCTATAAGTTATAAAAATTTCTTAATGACACTATACTCATTTTTTCTGCTGAAAAATCATATCATTAGATATTCCTGTTAAGTCCTCTATAAATTCGTCATATAATAAATCTCCTGTCCATCAACATTTACAGTAGACTTGACCCTGCTATGCTTATCCCTCCTATTAGGCCTATTCTTATTATCTAATACCTTATAATCCGGAGGCTTAACCAGGCTAGAAAACTCATCAATGATTTCACCATCTACTACCTTTTAGGGCTGCTAGTTCGATTATATAATTTAGACAGTAATTGCAGTTAATTCTAAATCTACTGCTACATATGTTTTTTTGGAAGTGTTTTTTAATTTATGGTCGTATTTATTGCATTTAATCGTCAAAACATTCCTCCTAGAAAACTTTTTTCTATATTAATATTATAACATAAGTTGAGTTTTTAGATTAGAATGTGTTAAAATATATTAAAGTAGTATTGGGAGGTAATTATGAAAAACTCTTAAAAATATATGAATAAAAAGCAAATATTTAGTAGGACAATTAAATATAACAGATATTTTTTCAAGATCGGCAGGTGTTGCCTACTATTTGACATTGTCTATATTCCCATCAGTAATGTTTTTGATGTGTGCCTTTGCCTATATGCCATCTATAATAGGGGATTTTGTTGAAGCCTCAATTAGGACTAATGTTCCTGCTGGAGCATCTAATATTCTCCCTTTTAGTGGTGGATTCAGCAATCAATAATAGGAGTTTAAGGCTACTGAAATCACCTTTTTAATTGCTGTTTGGACATTCTCAAAGGCAGTTAAGAACCTTATAATAGGTCAAAATGAAGCCTATAATTTTTCTGAAACCAGGTCCTTTATAAAGAGAAACCTATTAGCTTTTTATATGCAATTGCTTTTTTTGTGGCTAATACTTGCCGTTGTATTTTTGTATATGGAGGAAAGTTCATAAAACATAATCAGGGATAGCCTAGATGAATTTTATATACTAACCCTTATATATAACTTTATAAGATTCGTCGTGCTAATAGTATTTATATTATTAATATTTCTTAATTTTTATATATTCGGTCCTTGCAAAACCTATAAAAATTAAACAGGCCTTACCTTAGTGCATTTATTACGACTATACTTTTGGACTCTATTATCGATTGGATACTCCTATTATATTAATAATTTTAGTAACTATAGAGATATACGGTAATATATCGACTATAATCGTTCTTATGACCTGGATATATCTGTGCAGTATTTCCATTACGATCGGCTACAAAATAAATGCCCTACACTATTGGAAGGATGACTATAATAATAAAGAAAACTAAAATAAAGAGGTTGCCTATGTGGACCCCAGGAATAGAATTTTCTGAGTCCTGGACCATGTGGCAACCTCTTTTAAAAATTAAAAGCATATATAAATTTGTGTATCTATTTACCTTTATATAATATATTCCTTTTTGAAAATACAACCATACTAGATATTATGATTATACCACCAATTATTGTTCCAAGGTTTGGCACCTCACCAAGAACTAGTGACCCTAATAGGGTTGCAAAGAAGGGCGTTAAAAGCTATAATTTGCCACCTCACTTGTATTATCAGCTATTGATAGGGGCTATACTCCATAGGAAGTAGGCTATAGCACTACGGAATACACTTTAAAAATAACCAATACTAGTATATACTTACTAGATGCTGCTAGTAGTTCTCCCTTTGCTTGGAGGGAGAAAGGTGACAATATAAGGATTGAAAATACCATACTGTAGGTAACAATCTCAATCCCCTTATAACCATCCATAGATAGTTTCCTATTAAGGTTATTGTATATAGAAAATAATACCGATGCAGCAAGGGTCCAAATCATACCCATATTTACTGACAGTACTCCATCCCATAGCATCATAATAAGTACGCCACCAAAGGCTGTAATCATAGATATCCATCCTATTTTTATTTATCTTTTTCCCCATATATCTTGCTTGATTCTATGGCAGTTAAGATTGGTGTAAGGGCTATAATGATACTTGAAGATGCAGATGTTATGGTCTGTATACCCTTATTAAATACAAAGAGGTATACTCCAAAACCACAGGCAGCCGATAAGAAAAGCCAGCCCAAGTCCTTGGCCTTTGGTAGTCTAATCTTGGTGAATATACCTATTACAAGTAAGACAACTGAAGCTATACAAACCCTCAAAAACCAAGTGCAAAGGGAGTAAAATGTTGCATTGCAACCTTTGAAAATGGAAAGGCCAAGGCCCAAAAAGGATATAGTTGCTAGTCCCAATAGGGTTTACTTTTTAATTTTTGTTCATTTATACATAACTCCTCTCCTTTTCCTTAATGACTGTAAATATATTTTTACATTAAGCATTACTATTATGCTAATATAAATATTTTTTTGGCAGCTAGGAAATATCTTCATACTTGATTCTAACATCTTTTTACCTAGTTCTTCAATCTATATTTTTATGAAATTGTGGCTAGAAGAAGGATAGCTGATTTTTCTCGCTCATTCCATCTAGTACTCTATGTTCAGATAGCTTCTCCACCACAGTTTTTAGATAGCTTGGTCCTCTTGATCAGGTCCTCCTTAGACAGGAACTTACCATCTTTTCTAGCATCTACCACACTAAGGGCCGCATTTTCCCCATCCCCTGAAGGGATACCATTGGTGGTAGTATTTTCTTCGGTCCGTATATCTTGAAGTCCTTAGCATCTGACTCATATAGGTCTATATGCATAAATTCTATACCCCTAGCATACATTTCTACAACGACCTCTAATATTGTATACTGGGAATTTTCCTTGGTTGTTGCCTTGGTTCCCAGCTCCTTTATTTGATTAAGTCTTTCCTTAACATTATCTATTCCAGAAGTGATAAGCTCAATATCAAAGTCATCAACCTTAGTAGTAAAATATGTAGCATAGAAGGCCTCGGATAGTTAACCTTACAGTAGGCTATCCTGAATGAGGTCATTACGTAAGCAACTGCATGTGCCTTTGGAAACATATATTTAATCTTCTTACAAGACGTTATATACCAGTCTGAACTTCATTTTTCCAGCATGGCCTCTTCATGCTCAGGCTTTTAGACCCCTACCCTTTCTAACACTCTCCATTATAGTAAAAGGCCATTTTTGGTTTAAGACCCATAAATATAAGGTAGTTCATTATGTCGTCGCGGGTTGAAATAACCTCCTTTAGACCTACAACATTAGCCCCTAACTAAGTCTTGGGCATTATTTAGCCAAACGTCTGTCCCGTGGGAAAGCCCAGCGATCCTGACTAATTCAGCAAAGGTTGTAGGTTTTGTATCAACCAGCATTTGTCTCTGTAAACTTTTGTTCCAAATTCAGGTATGGCCATAGACCCTACCGTAGTACCATCTATATCCTCAGGCTCAATACCCAGGGCCTTTGTGGAAGTAAATAGGGACATAGTAGCTGGATCATCAAGGGGTATATCTGTTATCTTAATACCCGTCATATCCTCTAGCATTCTGATTATTGTAGGACCGTCATGTCCTAGAATATCTAGCTTTTAAAAATTCTACCACTTATTGAATGGTAGTCGAAATGGGTTGTGATTACACCAGAAGATTTATCGTTGGCTGGATACTGGACCTATGTGAAATCATGAACATTCTTGTAGTGTGGTATTACCATTACACCTCCAGGGTGCTGACCAGAAGTCCTCTTAACCTCCGTACAACCCTTTGTAAGCCATGTCATTTCAGCATTAGTTAGGTCTAAGTGGTTATCTTTAGAGAAATTCTAACATATCCAAATGCAGTTTTTCCTGGACAGTACCAATTGTACCAGCCCTAAAGGTAAAGCCTTTACCAAATAACTCCTCTGTGTACTTATGAATAGTTGCTTGGTAGGTCCCTGAGAAATTCAGGTCAATATCAGGTTCCTTATCACCCTCAAAGCCAAGGAATACCTCAAAAGGTATATCCTGACCCTCCTTTATCAACTGACTTCCACACCTAGGACATTTCTTGTCTGGCAGGTCTATACCCTGAACCATACTCACCAATACCAAAAATTCCGAGTACTTACAATCCTCATTTGGACATACATAGTGGGCAGGTAATGGATTTACCTCTGTAATGTCACTCATCGTTGCAGCAAAAGAAGATCCAACTGACCCCCTTGATCCAACTAGATAGCCATCAGATAGGGACTTGGCAACTAGCTTGTTGGCTATAATATACATAACAGCATATCCATTACCTATAATTGAGTCTAGCTCCCTATTAAGCCTATTCTCAACTATTTCAGGCAATGGATAACCATAGATTCTCTCTGCCTTTTCAAAACACATTCTCCTTAGTTCTTCCTTAGACCCCTCTATAACAGGGGCATAAGTCTCATCAGGTATTGGTCTTATATCTTCAAACATATCGGCTATCTTGTTTGAGTTTTTCTATCTACCACCCTATAGGCCGTCTCCTCACCTAAGTAAGCAAACTCCTCCAGCATCTCATCAGTGGTCCTGAAATGAAGACTTTTCTATATTCTTTTTGTATTTAGGTATCTGTGAATACTTAAGTACACTCTATATAGTCTTTCATGTGGTTCTAGTGTATGTACATCACCAGTAGCAACTACAGGCTTACCATAGTTATCACCAAGGTCAACTAGTTTTTATTTATAGCCTTTAGCTCTTCGAAGGTCTTTATTTCTCCAGATTCAACCAGGTATTTAAGGTTGTCTAAGGGCATAACTTCAATAAAGTCATAAAAGTCTAAGATTTTTCCATTTCCTCCTTGGTCTTATTTTTGTACACCAGAAAAAACTTCGCCACTTGAACAAGCACTACCTATTATTAGGCCTTCACGCTTTTTTGCTTAACTAGGCTCTTTAGCATTAGGGGTTGCCTGTAGAAATGTTTTAAGTGGGAATCACTGATTAATTCATAGAGATGTCTTAAACCTAAGTAATTTTTGTGCATATATTGTTGCATGGCTTGGTCTCAGCTTTGTATGGTCTATCTTTCCATAGACCTTATTTATGTCTGAGAGTTTTTCCACACCATCTTTTTCATCATGCTAATAAATCTGAGGAATATTTGTGCAGTTGCCTCAGCATCATTTACAGCCCTATGATGACCACTCAGATTAATGGCTAGGGCCTTGGCTAGTCTATCCAAACCAAACCTCTTCATATCTGGCATCAAGACTCTAGCAAGTAAAAGTGTGTCTATCTTTTTCATGTTTGTAGTCTAATCCAACTTGACTGCACTTCTGAGCAATAAATCCAGTGTCAAAGTCTGCATTATGGGCGACTAGGATGGAGTCCCTAGCAAAGTCCATAAACTTTTTAGAGCTTCTTCATAGGTGGTGCATCTTCTACCATATCATTTGTAATATTTGTAAGTTCTTGGACCTCATAGGGTATGTCCATTCTTGGATTAACAAAGGTCGAAAACCTGTCCTTTATTTGTCCGTCCTCCAGTAAAACTGCTCCAATTTCCGTTATATTATCACCTGTAACTGAAAATCCTGTAGTCTCTATATCAAAAACTACAAACCTTTGGTTAAAATCTCTCTCATTGGGATTTTGTACTATATCTAGGTCATCATCGACTAGGTAAGCCTCAACCCCATATATTACTTTTTATATCCTTACCCTTAGACGCATTCATAGCATCTGGAAAGGCCTGAACCACGCCGTGGTCAGTAATTGCAACTGCCTTGTGGCCCCATTCTATCGCCTTGTTTATAAGGTTCTTTACGCTGACTACAGAGTCCATGGCTGACATCTTGGTATGGGCATGAAGCTCGACCCTCTTTTCTAGGGCAGTATCCTGTCTTGACTTTTTTTATCCTGAGTCCTAATTCCAGTTACCGTCATTTCTATTTCATCAGTATAGGAGCTAACTATAATATCTCCCTTTACCCTTATATAGGAACCCTTTTTTGTGGCATTCTTTACCATATCCACATTGTTATCCTTAAGCTGTAGTTTACATAGCAGGGCTCCACTTGTGTCGGTGATAAAAATAGAATACATGGACTTACCACTCCCTTAGGATTACCTCCTCAGTATGAAATACCTCCCCTCTATTGCCACAGTTCTAAAGCTCTCATTTATATCCCCAATTCTAACAAGGTTTGCAAAAACATCCTTACCGTATACCATTCTAGGATCAATAGTATCAAGCTTATAGGCATCTTCATTTTTGAGGGTCTTCCTTATCATCAGCCTCCATTTGAGATAGGACTTCCTCAAGCTCAAGGTCGAGGTTTTTCAATTAATTTATTGATATTATCCCTGTCGTCTATGTTCAGGTTCTTTTTAGCCACCTCAAATTCAACCTCTATATCTCTAGAAAGCTGCTTTTTTAACCATCTTTTTATTTTTGTCTATTTTTCTGGTCTACAAGCCTAAAGTATATATAGTCTTCTGGTAGCTTTATCTTCAAAACAGTTTCCCCTTGTCATATGCTCAAGGTCTTCATGAACGTAAAGGATGGGTACATTAGAATATAATAATTTCTTAATATTCGGCCAATATGACTTCATTATATCTTTTAGGGTCTTCTTTTTCTAGTCCTCTAAACCTACATTCCATCCTTATAGAAGAAAGTGGTGGACAGAGCTTTTTCTTTACCTTATCTTCTAGCTCTAGTTAGCCTGTCAATCATTATAATTTCATCTGAAACCAAATGGATTGTACAAATCTGTGTGGACTTATCTAAGATAGACTTTTCAATATTAATCTTATCAAATTCTTCTATGAGATTTTTATTGTCCAAAGCCAATCTTTATCAAAAATCACAAAAGCTTCATCTAAACTCCTTTCCTATTTTTAACGATAATTCAACAATAAATATTATAATCAAATTTCTAATTTTGGGTACTAGTCTAAGCTTATACCCTCTGCAGGAATCTTATTGGTATCCACTAGGTCTATATCTCCTAGTAGGTCCTTGTGTCTACTTCTAAACTTATCAATCACTTCAAACTTGTTCCAACAATGCATAGGAACTAGGTGTCTTGGTCTCGTTTTTCAATGAAATACTTCATGCCCCAATCAAAGCGGTCACCCTGTCTTGGGTCAAGAGGTACCATAGCTATGTCTATTAGTCTAGCTCCCATCTTATCTATTTCATTTTTAAAGTTTCTTGTAAGGCTATCAAACTCTTCTTCTGTTTCAAAGCCAACCCATGTCCACCAATTAAGGTCTCCTGCGTGGTATATAGTCTTCCCATTGTAGGAAACCATAAAGGCAAGGCCCTGGTCCGTGCTTAGATATGTTTCCACCCCCAACTCATTAAAATAATATTCCTTGTTTGGCTCCAAAGAATATGACCTGTCTGCATCTTCTTGCTTCTTAGGAACTACATCATTAGATAAGATGTATTCCACATCCCTATGGTCTCTAAATATATCGAATATATCTTCATTAAAATGGTCTGGGTGAGAATGACTTACAAAAACATATAGCTTTTTATTCTTATCAAGGCTAGGATATCTCCCTTATAGTAGTCAAAAAGCATATAGGCTCTTTCAAATTCTAGTAAAAATCCACTGTGATATATATTTTAAATTCATAATTCATCCTCCTTAATTCTATAAACAAATTATACCATATAGATCTTCTTTATCTATACTTCCAAACCTACTTATATAGCTCAGATGCTAATAGAAAATCTCATAATAGAAAGTGAATTTTTAAATCAAAAAGGGTAACAATCCATAAAAGGCTGTCACCCAAATCTCTTTTATTATATTTTTAATTAATGTCTTAGGTCTATGTATGACTAGTTCTTATGTGAGTGTCCCTTGCCATGATCTTGACCACATGAGCAGCACCCCATGCTTTATGTGTATGATCATGACTATGGTCATGACCACATGAGCAAGAACCATGTATATGATGACTATGATCATGACTCAAGCCTTCATTACTAGCCTGTGCCTTTTTTAGCTCCATCAGTGCATCATACCTACGTTCCTCCTTTTTCATCTACATCATCTAGCTTCTTAGATTTTTTTCTAAAAGCTCATCAACATTTCACCCGTAATATGTGATAGCTTATCTATGTCGCTAGCAAGTAGTTCTGTAAAAGTCCATATTAAGGCTTCTCTTTTCCTATAAACATATCCAGCCATACGTAATATTCCAGATAGGCCTTCAATATAGTCAAGAGTCTTCTTGAATTGGTTAAGCTCACTCAAGCCCTTAGCCCTTGACTTCATATCTATATCTGAGTTTAAGGCAAAGGAGTCAAGCAAGGAGTCCTTGATAAATTCTAGTACAACTATCAAGACACTAACCATGTCCACACCACTTATATTTTTGTTGTAGGCAACCTCATATATTTCCTGGTCACTAGTCATAAAAGTATTTGGCTGGTAGACTTCAATTTTTAGGTTTACCCTACCTAAGTCTGTGACCCTATCTAGAACCTTATTAAAATCTCCCGCTAAAACATCTACAGCCTCTATATCATCAGTATCATTCATTAGCATCATATTATACTCCCCTATTATAAGTGACAGTATCTTAATCATGTCTATTGGGCCTGTCTCATGCTTCTCATCAACCTCAAATATATTATTGTTTACATCCACAGTAATTTCTATAGTATTTACCTTTTTTTCATTATATCCTCCAAATTATCCATTTAGTCTTAAGTATATAGTCAATTTCATACTTATTCTAAAGGCAGTATAGTAAAGTTCCATAAAATTTAACAATTCATATAAATAATTACAAATGAAACTTATTTTTATTATACCACATTTGATAAGAAAATGTAGAGATTTGGGCTACTAATCAGGAAAAATATTTGTACCCTCTCAGTTATATATACGTCTTTGGTGAGTAAATGACTCCATAAAAAGAGAGCAAATGCCCTCTTTAATATTAAGCTTAAAGTGATTCTTCATATATCTTTTCTTACAACTTCTCTAGAAGCTTCTACTGATGCACATGCCAATAATCCGTCAAGAGATGGAGTTGTAAATGTTAGGTCTGTAAGCTTATCAAGGTCTGCTTCAGTGAAGCCTTCATCCTTAAGAGTCTGAGTTAGACCTATTGAATGCAACCATTCTCTGACTAGGTTAGCCGCCTCTTCAGCATTTATATCCTTCTTATCTCCAAAAATAGGTGCAAATACTTCAAGGATAGTTTCCTTCTTAGCATCAAACACCTGCCCTAACAACTGCAGGAAGAAGTATTCCAAGACCATAACCATGAGTTAAGTCAGTCTTTACTGCACTTAGTGGGTGCTCAAGAGCATGAGTAAAGTGTAGAAGACCATTATCAAAAGATGTACCTGCTATCATAGAAGCATATGCCAAGTAGTATCTAGCTTCTAGGTCAGATCCATCCTTAAGTGCCTTTGGTAAGTAGTCATGTACTAGTCTAACTGTTTCCTTTGCTAGCAGAATACTTAGTGGATTAGCAACTATACTTGTTGCCGCCTCAAATACATGGTTTACAGCGTCTACAGATACTGACATAGTCTGAAATTCAGACAAGCTAGTCATTAGACCTGGGTCATCTATTGCATATATTGGGTATATACAGTCATATGCTATTGCAGGCTTTAACTCTTCTTCTGGTATTGATACAACTGCGAACCTGTCAACTTCTGTACCAGTACCATGAGTTAGGTTTATAGCAACTACTGGAACTGCCTTGTTAGGAATTAAAGTAAACTTACATAGGTCTGCAGCCTTATTGTCTGGATATTCTAGAAGAATAGCTGCAAATTTAGCCGCATCTATAGGGCTACCTCCTCCTATACCTATAACAGCCTTTGCATTGATTTTCTTTAGCCATAACCACTGCTTCATCAACATCCTTATGCTCTGGATTTGGAGTAATCCTATCATATAATACATATTTAATGTTATTATCCTTTAAGGCTTTTTCTACTACATCCCAAGCTCCTGTTTTCTTATAAGCACCTCTACCTGTCATGATAAGAACACTATCTAAGCCCTTGTCTGACATTTCTTTAGCTATATCATTAAATTTTTCTATAGCTCCTACACCAACATAGGCAGTAGTCTTTGTTCTAATTTCTCTGATTTCGTTGATATTGATGTCCTTTTCCACATAATAATATTACCTCCACATATAAAATAATAAAAATTAGTAAGGAGATTGTTATTATACTAACAAAGTCCTTACTAATATTATAATCATAATATATTATTTGTAAACATTAAAAGATAAATTTTTCTGAATTTTTGCTATTTTTACAATAAAAATCAAGCTAATATTTCAATGTCTTGATTATACTTATATAGGTTATCTGTGGACAATAACTGGTGTACCTACACTGATTTTTGAGTATAGGTATGACATATTTGAAAGCGGTGTATTTACACAACCATGCGATCCTGCATATAGGGTACTCTACTTCCACCAAATGCTGGCTGCCAATATGCATCATGGATTCCTATGCTTCCATTAAATGGTACCCAGTACTTGACTGGTGATGCATATCCTGGTCCTCTTAAGACAGCATTTTTCATTTTATTTACCTTAAACTATGCCTGGAGGTGTTGCCCATACCCTTGTTTGGATTACCAGTTACAACTGGTGCTAACAAGCTTATCATAGCCATTTTCTTTCAGCCACATTGCTGACTTATATCTATCTCAACATATACCTATATTAACCGCCTTACAGGTATATCATTTGAACTAGTCACTGAATACTTAGGGCTAATATCATAAGTTGATACGCGTAAATTTTAGTATACCAGATAATCTATCTAACTCATAACTGAGATCCATCTTTCTTACCTGGCCCTGCTTTAGATATTACAACATCCCCATTTTTCCAGTAGGCATAAGAATCTTCAGATTGACCTGCTAATATCTGACTATCCATATTCTTTTAATATGTACTCCATCCTTGTTTTTATCATAGGTTAGGTTGAAGCTAATATCCATTTTGGCTGTAGGTAGGAACTGGCTACCACTAATCAGCTTCTTTGTCCCATCAATATTGTATTCAGCAACTAGGCCCTCTAGCTTCATTAGGCTATCAAAGGCCTGGTCAGCTCTGGCATTACCCTTATTTTGCATTAACCTAGCTAATATATCCATGCTATTGGCTAGTGTGTCTCCACCACTAACCTGAGTAAGACCCTGTCAAGCTTGACATATTATATAGGGTCTTATACTGGTTAAAGGAAAGACCAGTATTCGAATTAACTAGGACAACTGCCCCCTCAGACAGGTTTGAGGAATTTGATGGCTGGGCTGGCCCTACCTGCTCAACATCCTTATCTTTTTGACCTGGCTAGGGCGTTACTAGCGATTATTCCTGAATTAATTAAGACTGCATCTATAAGTCTATTGGCCTTTACTGCCCCATCATCTGTTAGGTATACAACTCCTGGGTTTGGGCTGAACTTATTCATCATCTTAAGGTTTGTTTCTTGCCTATTAGATCCAGCTATTCTCTCTACATTAGCTGCGATAGAATCAAATCCATCCACTAGGCTAAGGTTACCTCCAATTACATAAACATTATCTACACCTAGGAGACTCAAGTCTGACCTAGTAGCTTCTAGCTTACTATTAGAAGTAAATAGTATGGGTGATCCATTTTTGCTGCTATGGCTCCAATACCTGCAGCATCTGCAAGTCCCTGTGACCATTAACCAAAAATGCAGCCTGGAACTTGTCACTAGTTAGGTCCTTAAGCTTTTTAGCAATATTTAGTGATGTCTCTTCCCTACTAGACCCCTGAATTCTCTCAACCTCAAGCGAAGAAGCCCTCAAGCTATCCTCTAGACCTGATGATATAGAATCCTGTCCACCGATAATTAATACCTTTTAGCTCCTAATCTCGAAATTTCTGTCCTTGTAGCTTCATTCAAGGCATTGCTTTGAGTTAAAAGAACTGGTACCCTTTAGTTTACTTGCAAGTGGAGCAACTGAAAGGGAGTCTGCCACTGCATTAGCATTAGTTAGGATTACTGTCTCAGACTGGTTCCATCCTGACTGTGATATTTTAACAGCTGTAGAAACCTATCACTACCACTAATATTTTTGACTACTTACATCTTGAGCATATACACCTGGGGCTAGACTAGTTTCCTACTAGCGAACCTGTTGCAAATGATTAAAGCCGTATTTCTCACCAATTTTTCATATACACACCTCACATAATTCCAATAAAATTAAACAAACAATGAGTAATAAATTATAAATAATTTCCTAATTCTAGTATATAAATTTATGAAATTATTTTCAAGTAACATTGACTATTACAATTTATATAAATTTTTGGTATATTTTACGAATACTCGAAAAATATGTAATATAACTGATACTTTTAGATATATATGGTAAAAATACTATTATATGTTTTTATGAAATGTATTTACATCTAGAATATAAAAGGTATTTTTATAGGAGGTAATGATGACTATAGCAGATAATAATCTAAAAATCACTTTGCAAACGATATTTTTAAATAGTGGTAATAATACCCTAGGAGAAAAAGTTGAGACCAAAAATATGCTGATGGTACGCCATCACATACAATGTTTGTAAATCAGGTATTTGAAAGATATGACCTTTTCAAAGGGTGAACTCCCAATTGTTACACTTAGACAGGTTGCATGGAAGTCTGGCATTAAGGGAAATATTATGGATATACCAGGACCAGAGTAATAATCTTGATCTTTTAAGGGATAAGTATGGTATTACTGGTGGATGAATGGGACTTAGGCGACAGAACTATTGGTCAGAGATACGGTGCAACTGTCAAAAGGTATAAGCTTATAGACAAGCTACTTGAAAAATTTAAAGAACCAACCATATGGTAGAAGGCATATAATTAACCTATACCAGGAAGCTGACCTAGAGAAACAGCAGGGCTTTTTCCCATGTGCAATGGAAACACAGTGGTCTGTAAGAGATGGATACCTTTGACCTTACTCTATTCAGAGGTCATCTGACGTAGCATTGCCAATGCAATTAATAAAATCCAGTATGTGGCTCTTCAGATGATGGTTGCAAGACATGTTGGCCTGGAACCTGGTGTATTCTGCCATTATGTAAATAATGCCCATATATATGATAGGCATGTAGACCAGATAAAGGAAATGATTGCTAGAGACCCTCAGGAAGGACATGGGTCTGTTAGGTTGGTCCTAAATCCAGAAAAACAACTTCTATGACTTCACTATAGATGATTTTACAATGGAAAACTATAATCCAGTAAAACCTAACTTCCAATTTGAGTTAGCCATATAGTAAATATAGGCCTTTAGCCTATACAAGTGCTAATATTTAGGATATGGCAAATCCAGCTACCATATCCTATCTTAGTATAAATTAGAGATAATATATGATAGATAATATATATATGATAGTTGCCATGACTAAAAATACAAGGGCCATTGGTATAGATGGAGATATGCTTTATCACCTTAAGGAAGACCTAAAAGTATTTCAAGGAAACTACCCTAAACCACACCATAGTATGTGGAAGAAAAAAACTTACTTTTAGTTTTCCAAAAGACCCCCTACCGAATAGGAAGAATATAATACTTACTAGGGTAATGACCATTATGATCAGGCCTTCACCCTTCATTCAAAGGACCAGGTTACCCAATATGCACTTAACCATCCGGATGAGAAGATTTTTATATGTGGTGGTGACAATGTCTATAAACAATTTATGGATCTTGCTAGTAAGCTATATATTACAGAAATAGACGAAGATAGTCCTGTAGAGGCTGATAGCTTCTTTCCTCGGATTGATCCTTGCCTATGGACTAAGGGTATCAGAATCAGACTATATAATACCTGAAAAAGCACCTAGGTATAAATTCCTAGTCTATGATAGGAATTTATAAGATAAAATAAAAATATGGAAAAATCTAAAAAGTCCTGCCCTATAATGGGACTTTTTATGTAAAAAGTGACTTATAAGTACAAGCCACCTCTTAAAAGCTAATTTTTATTTAATATTTATAAAAATCAACAATATGTTCAGGAATACTTTTTCTCCACCTAAAAACTATTATGTCTTCAATGTTTTCTCTACTAGTCAAGTCTATATAATTATCTGAATTATTTTTCGGATTTAATAACTGTATAGGTGCATTTTCCATAGCTGCCAAAGGCGATGACACTAATGCATCTGCAAAGATTCACCTGTCGTTAAGAATATTTTTGGTTTTTATATCCATATCCTCTAACAAGATTGGCAGTTTCATACCCTATTTTTACCAGCAATTCTATACTCTGCCCTTAATTCAGACTCTATATTCTTACCAATTGATTTATTACCACCAACCAATATTGTTTTCTTTATTCCCATATCCTTCATTACCTCATCAATGTAATAAGGGACACTGGTTGATTTCACCAATAATACTGGAAGGTCATCCCTTAGCAGCAATTGATGATGCAGTCAGTGCATCAGGGAAATTTTCACCAGACGCAACAATTGCCCCGTCACTATAACCAGTAAGTTTGACTAATTGCTTAGCAAGTCTAGCAGATGTATCATACCTATCTTTTCCAGCTATCCTGTTTAACTCTAAATTCATATTTTTAAGTCTCTTTCAAGGCCAATGCTCAAAGAATTATTACCACCTACTAGTATAACTTTATTGACTCCCAATCTTCTAATTTCATTTTTAACCTGAATATCAAGTCTATTAGAATCATTTAACAAAATTGGTGCCTTCAAGGCTTTTTTGCCAATGGAGCAGCCGTAAGTGAGTCTGGATATTCTTTAGAATTTACCAATACTAGAGTATTAGCATGGTCAAAGTAATTTCTTGATAAGTTTATGGCAGTGGATATCCTATTATTTCCGCTGATTCTATTTATCTTAGCTGATCTAAATTTATTCTCTTTAACCTTATCATCTTCTTTCTTTTCATTTAGTTCATCTTTTTCTTCATATCCTCAATAGCCTTTTTCACATCATTTTCAAAGCTACTATCCGATTTATTATCTTTTACAGACTCTTTACCATTTTTATGATCCTTATTTTTCATGTTCTTTTCAGACTCTTTATTTTTAGGCTCTTTGTCTTTTTCGGATTCTTTATCCTTTTCAGGCTCTTTGTCTTTTTCTCATTTCTTTTGTCTTTTTAGGCTCTTTCTCTTTTCAGGTTCCTTATCTTTTAGGCTCTTTGTCTTTTCAGGTTCCTTGTCTTTTTAGGTTCTTTGTCTTTTTCAGGTTCCTTATCTTTTTAGGCCCTTTGTCTTTTCAGGTTCCTTGTCTTTTTAGGCTCTTTGTCTTTTTCAGGTTCTTTATCCTTATCAGGCACTTTTTGCTTCTGATCATCATCTGGCCACCATAATCTATATCACTGGCTCCCTCATCATATGATAATGCTGATCTTATCATTAGGCGCCCTTTTATTATCTAGAGTATCATAAGACCTGAAATAGCCACGGTCAAATTGATATGAATATTTCTTCATATTGCTAGCTGTTCTGTCAAGAGCTACCACAATTGATTTATTCGTATCATAATCTGGTTCTATTAGAACATAATATTCTCCAGTCTACCTGTATATTATACTTTTCTAAAATCTATCTCAGTATCTCCAAAGACATTCAAATGTCTAACTTTTTACTAAGCATTAATAATGTTTTTATACGTTTATTACTGTCAATTTCACAACAGAAATCATAGCAGAAGTTCCCGTATTCTCATATCGCTAGCAAAACCTAACCTTTACTTTACTCAAGGTAGCTTTTTCTTTGGCTTGAATGAAACTGCTACACCTAAATCACCATTTATACCGACAATCTGGTTTTTCCACTCGTTTTTTCCTTACCATTATCATAGTATAGTTCAACGTCACCTAAATTATTCTTGTCTTCCAAGCTTATATCGAAATCACTTGAATTTTCATCTAGCATTACTCATAGAATTTGTAACCATGCTTAAAAGGCTCTGAGTGTGTTCACCTACTGGAACATCTTTTGATACTAAACCTACCATTATCTCCTGTCAATTCAATCTCAGTTGTAGCATCTTCTAGCAAATATACATTTCACATCAGATAATTTTTGTGCCTGATTTATCACTGACACTACCCTCTAAATTTCTTGTAGGGTTTTTATCATATCAAAGTCTACATGTGTAGTATTTTCTTTATTAATCTTAATAGTTTTTGTCTATAGAATTATATCCAAATGCCTTGCAAGATATTTTTATATCACCTTCTGATGGATATACAAGGAAAAAAATTCACCACTGGAGGAGTTACTCTTAACTTAATATCTGTACCTTCTACACTTATCTCTGCCTCTATTGGTTTTCCGTCAGACATTACTCTTTCCCCTAATAGTCCTATTTCCTTATCCATTGCCTTTACAACAGCAGCATAAGCATTGACAATTCCATAGCCATATCCATTATTAGGGTGAGTTTTGTAGTAAGAATCGGTCCTAGGGAGTTGCAGTTTCTTCCAATATTTTTGTATCTCCTATCATCTAGATTTTGTTTGGCAGATTTTACCAAGGCTGCAACAGCTTACTACATGAGGAGCTGCCATTGAAGTACCACTCATATAGGCATAAGTATCTTTGATACTTGACCTTACCTTAACACCAGGAGCAGAAATTTCTGGCTTTATAAGGCTTGTATCAAATAGAGATGGCCCTCTTTTTGAAAAATGAAGCTAGGTTGCCCATTATATCCACCGCCCCTACTGCGAAAGACTCTGGATATGATGCAGGTATAACTATACTGCTTTCGCCAGGTAATGATTCTCCAGGCATCTGATTACCTGCTGCAAATACAGGTAATATATGGGCCTGTCTCCACCTATCCACAGTTGATTTAAACCAAGTATCTGTCAAATACTGTGAACCACCCCATGAATTATTGATTATTTGAGGGTGCCTTTGACGGGTCGTTTCCTGGAGCTAACATCCATTCAGCGGCCTTTATAAAAACTTGATTGTTCTACATTCTTGTAATTACTATCAAATATTCTGGCATTTTATCCATTGAGCATCAGGTGCTACACCTATCCTATTAAACTCCTCACCATTTGAGTTTAATTCTGAACCCAGTACTATACCGGTGCAATGGCTTCCATGGGCCATATCAAGAACACCACTAGTATCCTGCTTACCTTGAATAGCATCAAAATAATTACTGTCATTGAAGTTAACCCTATCCTTGACTGGTCATAACCTTTTAAATTTTCTTTTTAATGCAGGATGGTTAGCATCTACCGCTGAGTCCATAATACCAATCGTAACACCTTGGCCTCTTATTCCCTGATTCCAAGCTAAATCAGCACCTATGTTCTTCAAGTTCCACTCTATCTCATCCCTGTCAGATTCTACCTTACTTGGTTGCTTGTCAACTGGATTTTCAGCTTGAATTTTCTGATTTACATCTATTTTATCTACTTTAGGATAAGATGCTAATTTCTCTATTAAATTCGCCTTTGCTTTCAAATGTATTGCATTTATGATATAAAATCCTTCATAATTCTTTACATTTCCAGATTCTTTTTCCTCTTCTAACCAATCCAATATGCCATTTTGACTTTCAATAGCTGTCTGAGATAACTGAGCTATAACAGCCTTCCTATCTTTATCATCTTTACTCTCTTCTGTTTTTTATGGTCTTACTAAGTTTTTGAATATCCTCATTTGATGTATCATCCTTAAAATAAACCATGCAATCTATATAGTCACTAGTTCCATTTAACTTTGCCCTTAAGGCATCACTGATTACATCATCATATGACATTCCTTTTACCTGTATGATTTTCTGGCGGTTTATGAGCTATAAGCTAGTACTAAAAATTTGCCATTATCATACTAGTAGCCAAAATAAGACTCAGACAAGATTTTTCATTTTATTTTTGCACTTGTAATGCCTCCTAACTTCACCATAGGATACAAAATTGTATCCTATGGTAAAATACTTCAAAATATTAGTATCAATATTATTAATCCTTTACTATTAATGACTTTATGATTCTCTCATTGACCTTTCCAACTGAGTTTATTCCACCAAGAATAGTAGCACTTTTCTTATTTTTCTTGTCTTCAATATATTTTTCTGTCTTGAAGTCTATAATTTGAAACTAATTGTAATGGTGCTTTCTTATAAGCAGCTAACTGAGAACCTGCTAGAGCATCTGTCATTTTATCGTTATCACTAAGCTGCCATAAGTATCTCATCAGTCTTCGTGTACAGCTCCTCTGACAATTTTAATGAAGTTTCATACCTATCATATCCACTAATCCTTCTTATTTTTAGCAATCATATCTATTTTTCTTTCCAGATCATTTGATATAGATTTATCTCCACCAACAATAATTACCTCATCAGACTTCTTTTTATTAATGATATCACCATCAGACAAACTCTTGCCGTTCGTTAAAAATCATATTGTAGTCATTCTGGCGCGTAACCTGATATAGAAATTGCATCAGCATAATTAACTCCATTCACTATAACCAGCTTCTTGAGATCTGAGCCAGTTTTTCTTAGCTAATTCTATAGCTGTATCATACCTATCGCTACCATAAATTCTTTTCAGTACTAATACCATAGCTCTCAATTCATCAGTAACCTGTCTATTGATAGTATTATAACCACCAATTATACTTACTTCACTGACCCTAGTCTTTTTAACTCTCTTATAGTTTCACTTGGCAGATAAAAGCTCTTAGTTAATAGTATTGGAGCGCCTTTCTTGCTTGCAAACAGAGAGTTGATAGAGCATCTACAGTCACTTGACCAGATGCCAATACAGCCCTCTTAGTTGTCTTAGGGTATAGCTTTTTACTTATTTTACAAGCAGTGTCATACCTATTTTCACCTTCAAGACTAGTAATTTCAGACTTTGCAATTTCATTTTTACATCAAGTGTGAGCTTGGCAGTCTTTTCAGCATTCATGGCAGGAATATACATTTTTATTATAATGCTTTTCTCAGGTTCGCCCTTTCTAATGAATTTAAAAGTATTTACCCCCTTATCTTCATTAGCAAGGTTTGCTTCTTTAAAATCTTCACCATTTTTCACATATAGCTTGCTTACACTAGGTTTATCAACATCATACCTTTTGAACGTTAATTCATAGTGGTTTGATCTTTATCCTTGTCATATTTTGTTACTACCTTATGGTCTTTAAGAAAAATATCTCCATTGATTCCCTGTTGTTCTCATCCATGATTTTTGCATCAATATTTTTCTTGACAGAATTATCATTATCCTTTTCTTTTATTTTTATCTTTGTCTTCGTTTTTATCCTTTTTCTTTATTTTTATCCTCTTCTGTTTTTTTATCCTTTTCTTTATTTTTACTCTTCTTTGTTTTTATCCTCTTCTTTGTTTTTATCCTTTTTCTTTGTTTTTATCCTCTTCTTTGTTTTTTATCTGCATTATCTATTTTGATATCTTCAGATGCTTTAAACTTTTCAATTGCCTTTTCTAATTTTTCTATCTGTTTTTCATAGTCGTCATCATTTCCAGACACATTTAATATATTTACAGATTCATTTATTACCTTATTAAGTTCATCGTAAGCAAGTTTAGATTTTTACCTTGTTCTATTTTTCTTAGCTATCTCTTACCTTGCTCTCCAAGGATTTTTCTCGCCTGGCTAGAAACTTTTTTCGTCTTTTCTATTAGGGACTTAATAGCATTATCTATTTCCTTAATCAGCTCAGACCTTTTGTCCTGTCCCCTCTTGCTCTTTTGTCTTTAAGATAACTTTTTGGCTTCAGACAACTATCCTTTAGATACTCCAATGTTTCATCAGTGTATTTGTCTGAATTTGATTTTTACTTCCGCTTCGCTTATTACCTTTTCCAACTCACTAGTATCATATCTAAGTCTATCAGGTGAGTGCTGTAGTTCAAACTTGTAATCATCTATCTTAGAATCTTGTATGTCATCTCTAGGTATTCTTTCAGCTCTTTATAGCTATCTTCTACGAATTTCTTTGCTTCTTTAACACTCTTGGTGTATTTACCTGATTCTGACTCTGATTTTTAAATCTGCATCTGCCTGTCTTTTTGACAATATCAAACTCTATATATAAATTAGGCTTTATAAGAATTAAATAAATTTTTATATGCCTCACTTACTTTATCTTTGTGGAATTAATATTATTACTAACTAATATTGCATTATTATAGGCAGACATTAGGTTTTCATATGGTTTCTCAGGTATAATATTTTTATAGACTTGATAATAATCCTTTTTATGCTATTTATTAAGTTTATTAACTGAGTCTTATCCGCTTCATTATCATTGTATCCATCAGTCTTTTTAGCATAATCTATGTCTAAGACTACTGTATGCGCGTGAGTCTTATCTCCAAAGACTGGTGTAGCAAGTCAAGACCCCAAATACAATTGTCGTGTGAGACCCATCTACTGGAATTTCAACCTGAGTAGGATATTCGTATTCCTTATCAACTGATTCATACTTCATTTCTTATCCTAGCTGTTGTTTTTATTCTTAGCCTCAAACTTTTTACCACTCTTTTGATTTCCTTCAAAGTAGTATATTTTTAGATATTACTCCTGTAGGATTACCACCTTCTCCATAAAGTGGTCTTAGCTTCAGCGTCAATATTTTATCTGAACCATTGATACTTAGTTTGGCTCTATTTATAAGTGCAGGTGCAGCATGGGTTTCAGGAATGACCATCCTCATGTAAAAACTTAACATTTACCGTATAGTCCTTAGATTCATTTTTCCTAGTATATTTGGTTCTTCCTTATTACGACTCCATTGTCAGGCTTAAGATTTTTCGTTGTCTGTTTTACCTTTTCATCATAGTTGATGCTTAGCTTATTATCTGTAATATAACGTTTTCCATCTACTTTTTCCTTAGAATCACAGTATGTTATATCTATCAGCAGAAGATCTTGCTTGCCATCTACATCTAATTCTATTTTTCAGGACTATACAAAGCTTTTGTTCCGTCTACAAAATTAACCTGATATTTTTCCTTGTAATTGTGTTAGCTGGTTGAAGTATATTTTTCTTGAATATTGAAATTCTGTAATTAATTTATCAATTTTATTCTCACTCATGATAGGTTTTCAATACAAAACTAATTTCTTACTCTTTTCCACCTTCTTTAACAATATACTTTTGCATCCTTGCTTATAAATTTTTGAAAAATCAGTGTTCTCATTTACATTTGGTTTTTGTAAATTTATCTTGATATCATATATAGCGTCATTTTCTTGACCCTTTATTTTTATCATCTTCAATTAAGTCATTGCTGTTTCCATCTTTTCTTTTCATAGAATTTTGCAGCCTTCTTTAATTCATCATAAATTTCTTTTGTATCATTAGAACCAGAGCATAGTGTTTTTAGTAGTCTCTAGCCATTTTTCCGCCCTGGTGAAAGCTACCAAAAAATTTTGCATATGAATCAGATTCATAACTTCCTCTTTTATCCACCCTATCTTTAACTTTGTCATATAAACCTTGTAGTTTTTCAGTATTATAACGTAGAACTGTGAAGCTAAATTAGTGACCCTAGCCACATCTCCAACAAGGTCAGACAGGTCCTTATTATCCATGCTTCTACTTATACGTTCGAGTTCACTTTTGAAATTTCCTAGACTCTCCTTAGTATAGATTTCAGGTGAATAAATAGAACTATCTAAACTGCTTTTTCTGTTGACCAAGTGTTAATATACCTCTTGTCGTTTCCTTATATTCCGCATAATATATAGACTTAACAATTTCATATAGTCTGGTTAAATCTTCCTAGCCCATATCTCTAAAGTCTCTAAGATCACGTAAAGCATTATCTATCTTCCTAGTCTCAGTGAGATCCATTATCTCGTTTTATGGCATCAGCCTCTCTTCATCCAAGCCTGAATCTTACTTTTTCAACATAGCCTCTGGTCTTTTGTCTTTTGGATGTATTTACTTTTTAATTGACTATACTTTATATCTATTCCAAGGTTCCTTATAGTAACTTCTTCATTATTATTGTTTATATATTTTAAGCTATTTCACTAGATTTTCAGGTCACTTCTCCAGGTACTGTAACACTAAACTATCGCAATATCACTGTCTTGTTCTACAGGTCTTATAGCAGTAATTGGTTTTGACAGTTGCTATTCCGTTAAAAGGAAATATGCTTGATAGATTTGACCATATTATTTTTGTTCATTGACAGCATGATATCATGTTCATTTTCGAATTTAACTACGGCTACAATTCCAAATAATTTTTATTTCCGTATTATTTTCTCCCTTAGTATGAGATATCTTGAGCTGGAGTATGTGAATTTACACTGGTAACTTTTATATATATCAAAAATCTACCTCTTTACCTTCATAGTATCCATCTCGTCTAAGTTCGTTAGACAGGAAAAGCACAACAGTTGAATTTAAGCATCAAATCATCATAAAGTGATTTAGCTTGTGCATCCGATAAATTTTCCAATTTTCCATTTATACGATATTTCCTGCCACGACTTCCACCATGGTGTATCTTGAATTGCAGCTTCATTCATTTTTACTACCGTCACTAAATACATCAAAAGGGTTCCATTATCCACTGTTTTTATAAATATTGTACCTACATATCATCACGGATACTATTGTCAGATATAATCCCTTCTACCAGTTTTTCTTAGCTTAGCCTTTATTTCACTCTCTCTTTTTCCATTTTTGCAAAAATACCTAAATTAGACGACTTTCAACATGTTAATTTCAGCAAAACCTGGTACTAGGGTTCCAGTTGTCATTATCAAAGACAAGCAACTGATGCCATTTTCTTGCTTATATTATATTTTTATTAAGCATAACTTCCTCCTTTGTTTCACAACTTTTTAATATGCTGTCCAGAATTCAGAATAACGTTTACATAATTATTAGAGTAGCGCTACCATTTTATAATTATAAACATATTTCTACCGAAATATATATTACCATAGTTTAAATGCGATTACAAGTCATTATTACTCTCATCAATACTTTCTTATTTGTTGTTTAATTATAAATATAGTAATAAAATTTAACTTGTGGACTATATAGAAATTATACTAATATTATATTTTAAATATTTATTTTTCCTTTACTTATATAAGAAAATAAAATGTAAATAAAGAGGTTATGCATTCATTAACATATATCTTGAATGCATAACCTGTATGAGATCTACCTATCTATAATCTCACCTATATTAAATTTACAAATCATAGTATAAACTGCACAAACTACTTAAGTCCTCAACACTATTGATTCGATCTTTTCCTAGGCATAAAACCTCATTTCTCTGCTTACTTCCTCACCACCCTTGAAAAACTACCTGTTGGTACAGTGCACTTACACCGAACTCCTGAGCCAACTCCATGCTTTCGTCAACGTCAACCTTAGCAAAGTAAGCTGGTCTTATGTTCTTCAGCTACTTCAGTAAAAACAGGTGCTAGCATATTACATGGTCCACCAAGTAGCAGTCCACTACTGCTGCCTTCATTTTCCTTTACATTCTTTACGAAATCCTCTGCCTTTAATTACATTTGCCATATTTATATCCTCCTAAATTATATTCATCATATATCATTTTATCAAATATCTTGAATACGTATACCAATATTTTAATTATACCTGAAAAAGTCATTTGAAACATATTTCTTATTTTTAACTTAGTAATAGCTCATTTTGAGAAATATAAAATACCATTATAAGCTATCTGACTTTTCCTACACATCAATCTGTGGTAGATTGAACAGCCGTCATTTATTCTTTGATTATTCTTATCAGTATTTATTTTTCATTCTTTTTCTTATCATTCTTTTTATTAGCATTTTTGTCTTGTCAGGCTTTGACTTTTTGTTTTATTGGCTTACCCTTAGGTAGGTCAATACTAAAGCTAGTTCCCTGACTAGCTTTTGACTGTACCCTATATATTACCATATGGGGTTGTTACTATTAGTTTGGCAATTGAAAGACCAATACCAGATCCTCAACCTCAGTAGCCCTAACAGAATCACTCCTGAAAAACCTTTCGAAAATCCTCTTTTGGTCCTTATCGGAAATACCTATTCCTGATCCTCAACCAAAATCAAGACCCTGTCCTGCCTTATCACTCAGCCGTAATAGAAATTTGTCGCCTGCCTCAGTATATTTAAAGGCATTGTCGACAAGTATTCTAATTAACTGGTTAAAGCTTTGTCTTCTATCTGTGTAAATTATCTTATTTTCATTTTGATTTGGTAGTTAAAGGATTTTTCCTGGTAGTCAGCTATCTCTGAGATAGCTTTCAGGTTTCCTTAAAGAGGTCTTCTAGGTCTACCCTACCAATATTAAGCTGACTATAGACTCCTCCTTAGTTAGAGATAGGAGTCATTTTATCATCTTTTAGCTGCCCTCGTCTCCCTCACTAGCCACTGCGATAGTCTGCCTCTGTCTTCTATAGTAACGTCTGGCTGCTTTAATAGGGATTCAAGCTTTGACTGGATAATAGCTACAGGCGTCCTAAGTTCATGTGATGCATCCTGGACAAACTTAACCTGGTTATTCCACGATATTTCTATTGGCTTGAGGGCCTTACTAGATAGGTATCTGGCTATCATGTACACTAGTAATAGGGATAGTATATCTACCAATATTAAGAGTGTTACCATATTTCCCAAGCTCAGAATTTCCGAGTCAATATTCCTCATAATTTTGAACTTGTAGTCATCATCACCCTTGACTAATAGACTCCTAAAATTGTATCCGTTTATATTTTCATATGTGAAGCCTAGCTCTTTTACCATACTTTCCTCAGGTAGACTAATACCAAAATACCTGTTCCTAGTATAATATAAGAGTGTCTTACCCTTGTATATATATAGGATATCTTTTTGGGTCCTGTAGACTTATAGGCTTTAGGATTGAATCTTTGCTATACTGCTCCTTTATAAAGTTGTACTCCTCAGCTATATTACTGTCAATACCACCTATAAGACTTATGCTAAAAATAATTGTATATAAAGCAACTAACCAAAATCATAAAGATCTCAACGACACACATTATGGTCAAAGTGAGCTTCCTTTTGGTCTTGTCAAAAACATTATTGTTTATCATCCAGTATATAACCAACCTTTCTCTTTGTCTTTATGTATTTATCATAATCATACTTGGATAATTTTTCTTAGGTTACTCACATATACTTTCTACAATTTCAATTGTAGCATCTGAATCTATCCCCAAATCCTGTCATATTTTGCTCCTTCAATAGGATTGGTACTTTATTTAGAACGAAGTACTCTAGAAGTTTAAACTGCTTGTTTTGTAACTCTATTTCCTCATCATTTATATATACACTATTCTTTTCAGAATCTATTCTTGGGTCCTTGAATTCCAGGTACTTCTTGTCCTTTATCTTTCCGTTAGTCCTAAGTATAGCATATACCCTAGCTACAAGTTCATCCATATAAAAAGGCTTGAGTTAGGTAGTCATTTGCACCAAGAGTAAAAGGCTTCAACCTTGTCATCAAGGGCCTCCTTGGCAGTCAATATTAAGATTGGAGTATCAATACCATCCTTCCTAGCCTGGTTTAATATTTCTATGCCTCCCATATTAGGTAGCATAAGGTCTAGTATAACTAAATCATATATCCCCTGAGAAATTAGGTAAAGACCCTCTTCACCGTCACCACAAGTTTCAGTGTCAAAAATGCTTTGAAAGTTCCTTTTTCTATATCCTTTTGAATCGTTTTATTATCTTCAACTATTAGTATCTTCATAGTTTTCCTCCCTATCAACACTCAATTATAAATATCAACGGCTAAACTTGACTAGCCAATTTTAATTCCTACTATAAAAATAATTTCATTTTTATTTGAATATCGTATAAGCCCTATTTTATCATTATTAGTAGAAAATATCCATACATACCCTTATAATATATGTTATAATATTCAAGAATAAGTTGAGGAGGTCAACCATGTCTAATAAACAAATAACTTTTAAGGAGCTACTTAAACCAGTAAATTCAAATGATGCAAAAATATCTGAAAAGATAAATAAAACTAATAGAAAAACGCTTCAAAAGAAGATCATTTTAAAGAATATATCTGAAAAAGTCAACAAGTAAACAAGACCTAAGCGTCCCAGCTCTCAGGATAATAAAGCTAATTCAAAAAGCCAAGACTTCTACTAAAGCCAGGACTACAAGTGATACTAAGACCCTAAAAGCAAGCCTCACAAAAAGTAGCTAAGACTACCAGTAAGAATAAAACCTCAAGGGTTAGCTTTTCGCAAGATGAATTGGACAAGCTATGTGAAGTATATGACTGGTATATGGCTATCAAAGACCTTGATCCTTTAAAGCAGGTAAAAACAAATTGAAAAATACAAATATTAAAATAGAGGAAGATATTATAAAGCAAGCTAAAAAGGTCTCCATAACCATTGACCAGGATGTGTGGGAAAAACTTTTACTACCCTAGCTACAAATATCTCTCAAAAGGCCCCCTACTTGCTGAGATACTAAGGAGTACCTTTTTAAAGCACAGGGGACCTATACTAAGTTCAACTAGAATATTTCTCATAAAAAGATCGATAGCACCCCCATTAGAAATTTTTTATGCCATCGACCTAAAATTCAAATTTTTATTTAATTAGAAGTGGATTCCTTCCTTGGCTAACTAGCTTCAAATTCCTGATCATCAACATCTATCCTCTTACCAATTATTCTAAGTCCTACTGCAGATGCAACTATAGCAACTGGTAATACGATATAGAATGGAACACCCATACCTGCTGGTACGTAACCAAATAATACAGTTATAACACTTATAAAGATAGCATAAGGCATCTGTGTATTAACATGGTCAATGTGGTGACAACCAGCACCCATTGATGATAGTATTGTAGTATCTGAAATCGGTGAACAATGGTCGCCGAATATAGCACCTGTCAATACTGCTGAAGTTGCTACTACTACATAACTCATATCTGGTGATAGTGAGTGTGCTAGTGGTATTGCTAGAGGCATCAAGATACCCATAGTACCATAGGCTGTACCAGTTGAGAAAGATATAATAGCACCTAGTATAAATATAATACTTGGTAATAGGAATGGTGGTATTGATCCAGATAAGTATCTGATAAGGAACTTAGCTGTTCCAACTTCCTTGATTACTGAACTTAGAGACCAAGCAAGTATCAGGATAACACCTGTAATCATCAAAGTCTTCATACCATCTACCCAAACTTCAATTGCTTCAGACATTGTATAGATTTTCTTAATCTTTGCAATGATTATTGAAACAATAGATGAGAATATAGCAGACTGGAATAGTGCAACAGAAGCATCTGAAGATGAGAAGCACTGTCTTACTGAAGAAAATGAGAAAGGACTCGCCTTAATTGACGCTATTAAAGCTGTATCTTCTCCACCCATTATAGTTGAGTAACTCACTATAGTAGAATGCTATAAGCGAACTGACAATCAATACACCTATCGGTATGATTGCATTCCAAACACTAACAACACCTTCCTTTGGTGCCATATCATCTAATTCCTCAACACCCTGATCCAGGTCAGTTGTTACATTCTGTCTTCTTCTTGCTATATATTCTGCCCTTCTCATTGATTCCAAATTCTCTAGCCATATAAGCTGTAACCAAAATGAAGGCCAAGATTAATATATTATAGAACCTATATGGTATAGTACTTAAGAATACACCAAAGGCATCTGTATCTACATGTATACTATTAAAAAGCATCGTGTATCAAACCAACTTCCAAACCTATCCAAGTTGATATGATAGCCAAACCTGCTATTGGAGCAGCTGTTGCATCTATTACAAAGGCAAGCTTCTCTCTAGATATGTTCATTTTGTCGAATCTAGGGTCTCATTATAGGACCAACGATTAGTGAGTTGGCATAGTCATCGAAGAATACTAGGATTCCTAATAACCAAGATATTGTCTGAGCGCCTTTGCTGTCTTTGCTCTCTTGGCTGAGTGCTTCAGCTACAGCCTTTGCTCCACCATCTTACCTACTGGGTTAATAACACCACCTATACATAATACCTGTAAAACTATACCTGCATTCCATGGATCTGCTGGTGAGTGTAGGGTACTAGATATGAAATCAAGGAAGGCCAATACTATACCTGATAAGACTCCCTTACCCGATGATAGCTGTGGTATTGAGATCCTGACATAACCCCCAAAAATAAAGATATAACAACATTTCTTGTAATGAATGCCAAGACAATTGCTAGCAATGGCGGTATAACTGTTATAATTCCTAATTTTAATGAATTCGCCTGCGCTATCTGATCAATTTCTGCGGCATACGATGGCACTGCCATCAAGATTGTCATCATTAATGTGACGATCAAAATTCTTAAACTTCTTCTGTTCATAATAACCTCCTATAAAAATATAATTCATTTTTGTAATATCCTCAATAGAAGATTTATTGACACCAAGTAATATAAAAACGTCTCGGATGGACATCCGAGACGTTTAACTATACTCAAATGATAGCCCTACACAAATACTTGTGACAGTGATACGCATATTCTACGTACCCCCAGCTATACAAGCCTAAAGCTGCTTGTATGCTTCGGCAATTGTTCCTTTCCTTGTGGATGCTTTAACCCTTTTTATCAAGTACTAATAACAAAGTGCGCCTCTACCTTCTATATTCAATTACTAACGCTAGTATACACTATGTAATAAAAACTTGCAAGCCCTTTTTATGCTTTTATTTCAAATTTTTAACAAGTCTATCGTATTTTGTGATATCTACCTATACTTTGGTATATTGTAACTCATTGATCCTATATTGTTTGAGTAAGCTGCTATATCAGCCATCTTGTTTAGCAATAGCGCTAGGCCACCTTACATCAGATGCATACTGGTGGTATATAATACTTGGATTCCACTTCATGCTGTATAGGGTATTCTGATTGTACTTGCTGCTATGTATATACCTACTAGCAATCCAAGAAGCTGCTCCATCAATACCAGCTGCTACACTTGTCCAACCGTTATTATAGGCTGTAGCTACTACCTGCAAAAGCATTACCATCTACAGCTCCAATACCAAAGAAATTGTAAACAGTCTTTCCATTATATACAGTTCCTTGGGCTAGCTTTGAAGTTCCATAGCCAGTCTCTATCATTGAATGGGCCACTAGGTATAATACATTTTATGTTATTCTTTCTAGCCGCATCTATAAAAGCCTGCCCTGGTTATAAAAACATTACCATACTTACAGTGCTTAGCTAAATATGCATTCAGCTGACCAGCTGTTATATCTTCTGTATACCTATCTAGCAAGGCAAACTGCATGATAGTAGATGCATCCATATGTCTAGATGGATCCATGTATGACTTTAACTCATCTCTTGTTACTTTTTCTCCAACCACCTGCAGTTAGGGTATTTAAAGCCTTGAGACATCTGCATATCAACATGTGCATCAAGTGTCATACCCTATATCTATGTAGTTGGTATTTCCAGTTGAAAACATTAGCCTGACTCTTGCTTGTACTTATGCTTAAATCTTCATTTTCAATATTATTGTCCTGGTCTGGATTTTCAACTTCTCCTGTATCCTTTAGATAGTAAGAAGATACATAGCCTACATATCCATTATAACGAACCTTGTTCCAACCATTTGTAGAAGAGATATATTCAACCATATCACCCTTACTTAGGGTCTGCAAGCTTTTTCACTAATAAATTGGCAGACTTTCTTCTACTTAGGTTATTAGCCATAACCATCATCTTACTACCTACACTTGTCTTAGAATTAGCTGATGAACCAGATAAAAAGCCTAGTTGAAAGATAGCCAGTTTTTCCATTGAATGATACCTTGGTCCAGGCGGATCCTTCTTCAATAACAGTTACCTTATCACCCTTTTTAAGACCTGGATGACCGTAGACTTAGTATTAGCTTCCTTCCTAAAGTTCAGGGTATCACTAGTCACAGTCTTTGTAGTAGTAGCTGGACTAGTCTTTATATTATTAACTGTTTCAAACTTCTCTGCTATGGCAGATTCTGAACAACCATCTTTATTATTAAATTTAATATTAACCCAGAAGTCCTTCTTAGAAAGTATCTCAACTTCGTCTCCCTTCTTCAAGACAAACTTAACACTTTCATTCGAACCAGGGTTTACTCTTATATTTACATATTCGTAATTTATTACACCAACCTGTCCAAGCTGCAGCTGAAGCGCAAATAGTGGCAAAAACAGCCAAAGCCGATAAACCTATTTTAATATTCAAAAACACTTCCTTTCTGAGTACTTTAACCATTATAGCAAATAATTACAAATTTGTAAACATAATAAGTTACAGAAAAGTAACATGTTTGAGATTTTTATTTTTATCAATTATAAATAATATATTTAAGAATGTATTTTTCTACAATAAATTGTAAGCTCCTCTATTTTATTGAAAAAGCTCTTTAAATCATGCTTTAAAAATGTGATACAATTAATGATGTAAATGTGTTCTAAAAGTAGTATGATATTGCATTTCAGTATAATATTCATTTTATGGATATTTAATTTTTATATAAAAGGAGGAGACGAAAATGGAAGATAGAGGTTGGCACTACTTTTTGCTTGAGAATTTTAATAGGTTCGATAACCTGATTAAAAATGTCACAAACACAGGTATGAAGAAAATTCAGAAAGCTTACTTCTAAGCAGTTCTTTACATTGCAGCAGATTAGTAAGTATGAGAAAATTGAGCTTAAAAACCTGAGCAAAAGATCTTTATGTCTCTACATCAAGCCTATGCATCCTTCTTAACAAGATGGTTGCTGCTGGTTATGTTTTTAGGGAAGAAGATCCAGAGACAGGAGAAATACTTTCTACGGCATCACTGAAGATGGAAGAAAGGTATTGAAGGAAGAAAATCAGAATCACATCAACTTTGGTTGAACACATGAGTGGTTTTGATGAAAAGTTCAAGAAAAATTTAGAAAAAGCTTGTCTGTTTTAGTTAAAACAGCAGAAAAGCTATACTAATATTGATACCTATGTTATCCTAGTTGCTTAGGCTAGGATTTTTAAAGACACCCATTTCCTCACTGGAAATTAGGTGTCTTTTACTTTATAGTTCTTTACCACCTGGTCTAAAACACTTCCTATAGATTCATTTATTACTAGGTCTGCCCTCTTATCATATGAAGTTTCTGCCTTGTTTATCAAGACTATATACCTACCCTTAAAGTAGTCTAAAAAGCCTGCAGTAGGATATACTACTAGGATGTTCCACCAACAATCAACATATCTGCTTGTGATATAGCCTTTATTGTCTTCATTATAGTTTCATCATCTAAGGATTCTTCATATAGGACTACATCTGGCTTGACAGAGCCTCCACACTGGGACACTTAGGAACTGGACCCTTAAGGGTCGAGAAACTCCTTTAAGTTCATATTATATCCACATGTTTGACAGGTGTTTTGAATTAACACTTCCATGTAACTCTAATACATTTTTGCTACCAGCCATTTGGTGGAGACCATCTATATTTTGGGTTACAACAGTTTTTAGCTTACCAATTTCTTCTAGCTTGGCCCAAGGCCTCGTGGGCCTTATTGGGTCTAGCATCCTGGTAAATCAGCTTATCTTTATAAAAATTCATAGAAGTCTTCGGGATAATGAATATAAAAGCTGTGTGACACTAGCTGTTCAGGGCTAAAGTGCTTATTTAGCTTCTTGCTAAATAGTCCATCAGAGCTTCTAAAAATCTGGTATATTCGACTCAGTAGAAACTCCTGCCCTCCAAAAACACTATATTGTCAGAATCCTTAATCATATCTCTAAGAGCTAGAACCTCTTCTTGCAAATTTCCCATAGATATTCCCCCTTATACTATAAGTTTGTTAAAATTATAAATTTATATTTTTATATAAGTTTAAATTTTTTTATTTCATATAAATAAATTTATTAATAGGTTCTCCCATAACATAATTTAAATTTATTAACCTCATTTTACAAATTCTAAACACTTACCCAGCAAGATAAAGACATATTATGCCCTAGTCTTCATATTTCTTATCATCATCTAGTTTAGGCAAATCTCCAAGTGACTCAATTTCAAGAAGCTTTAAAAATTCCTGACTGGTCTTTATATATAATTGGTTTACCAGTCTTATTTAACCTACCAGCTTCATATATAAGGTCGTTGTCTAAAGAGTTTTCAGCACCTTGTCACACTTGACTCCTCTAATTGCCTCAATATCATTTTTCGTAATAGGCTGTTTATAGGCAATGACTATAAGGGTTTCAAGGGTAGCCTGACTTGGGACCTTTTTCTTTCGAGCCTACCAACTTCTTAATATAGGGAGCATATTCTTCATTAGAGCGCATCTGGAACTTGTCCTCTATCTTAATAATCTGTATACTATCATTTTCCTTATACTCTTCTATCAACTTATGTAACATTAGTTCTATTTCTCTAGGAGATAGCTCTTCGTTTATAGCCATATTAAGTTCTTCAATACTGATAGGTTTTTGCATATGAGAATAAGATGGCTTCTATTATATTTTTTTATCTGGCTTCTTCTCACTCGTTCCTGCCCTCCCTTTTTAATAATAATTATGTCCTTATTCTTCTTGTCCTGGATAATTTCAATTTCCTTTAGTTTTATAAGCTCTAACATAGCTAAGAAACTGGCTATAACCTCCTTCTTATCCTGGCTCTCTAGACTTTGAATAAAACTAAGTCTCTCTTCTTCCTTAATCTTAGACCTAAGAGATTTTTATTCTGTCCTCAACCGATATAGTCCTATTTTTCAACTATCTTTTTCAAGTTAGGATTTTTCTAGTCCCTTGTCATTCTTTTTAACCTGGTCAAGTATTTTAAATAAATCAGGAAGTAGGCTTTTCAATTTCGTCAAGATTTATTCTTGAAAGGTCAAGATTATCATCTTCTTCCTCAAGTTCAAGTTCTTCCTCTTGACGATAAAACCTGTTATCATACTCCTTGATTTTATCCTTGATTTCTTCGGCTATCTGTCTGTATTTTTTATATTCCTCAATCTGGTCAATCAATTCCTGTCTAGGGTCCTGCTCACTCTCTCCCTTGTCCTTTACATAGAGAATATATCTGGATTTTTATTTCCAAAAAGCCTTGTAGCCATCATAATAAAATCACTTGCCAGATCCATATCTATGGACTTAACATGGTCTACATATTCCATATATTGGTTAGTGATTTCCACTATCGATATGTCTCTAATATCTATTTTTGTTCCTGCTAATAAGGTCAAATAAGACTCCATTGGCCCCTCATATTTTTGTTTGTATGCTATAATCCATACTACCCCCACTAGATAAAATATCGTTACTAGGTTAAAAATGCTGAATAAATAGGTTTAATATAAAAGCCCTAATATGTTTGTCATTATCAAAAAAATACGAATAACAAAAATGTGTATCTTGAGTATTCATATGCCCTATAAACAAGTTCTCTTGGCAAGAAGGTGGATAAAAGACTCCATCCATCAAGTGGTGGTATAGGCAATATATTGAAGGCTGCGAAACCAACATTATACATGACTAGTGACCTAGTTACCATTAACATAGACTCCTGGTCCACGAAGCCCAATATCTGCCACTGACTAGAATACTTATATATCATGACAATTATAAAAGGCTGATATAAGATTAAAAGGTAATACCAGCCAAGAAACTGTAATATTACCAAGCTTTTTCATTTTTGTAGTTATATGGATTCACTGGAACAGGCTTTTGCCCAACCAAAGTGAACCAAAAACATCATTAGCATACCGAATGGGTCTATATGACTCATAGGATTTATATTCATCCTGCCTGCCCTCTTTGCTGTATCATCTCCATTTAGATATGCAACAAATGCATGTCCAAACTCATGTATAGATATTGCAAATAGTATTCCTAGAATTGTAGAAAAGAATTCAGGCACGCTATTTAAAAACTCAAATTCATCTATATTCACTCCTCTCATAAGATATACAGTAAATTCATATATGTCTTAGTAAGTGATACTTAATAAGGACTTCCTTTACAAGTCTACTGTACCCTATCATATATTATAACATTTTTACCTTTAAAAATGCTTGCCTTTATATAGAAAAGTGAGGCAAAGACTCACTTTTTATCTTAACTAGTATTCTTATACTTCCATAAGTATTGGTAGTATCATAGGATTTCTCTTAGTCTTAACATACAAGTACTCCTTCAATTCATCCTTGATAGTGTTCTTGATGTAAGCCCATTCCTTAATCTTCTTCGTTTCACACTGCTTGAAGATATTTAAGACTATATCCTTGGCTCCATCCATCAGGGTTTCGGATTCTCTTACATAAACAAAACCTCTTGAAATGATATCCGGACCAGCTAGTATTCTTCCATCTTCTTTTTGATAGAGTCACTACTATAGTCATTAAGCCATCTTCTGATAGGTGCTTTCTGTCTCTTAGGACTATGTTACCAACATCTCCTACTCCAAGACCATCTATCAAGACCCTACCTGATGGAACTCGTCCATTCTTTCTAGCAGACTTCCTGTCAACTTCTAGAATATCTCCATTAGATATTATAAATATATTGTTAGGGTCTGTTCCTACCTGCTTGGCCAATTCAGCATGCCTTTTTAAGCATCTTGTATTCACCATGAACTGGTAGGAAGAACTTTGGTTTAGCCAGAGCATGCATCAATTTCAATTCTTCCTGCCTAGCATGTCCAGATACGTGTATATCAGCTATATCACTTGATACAACGTCTGCCCCTTCTCCAGTAGGAAGTTGATTACCTTTGATACAGTCTTTTTCATTTCCAGGGATTGGATGTGCAGAAATTATAACTAGGTCACCCTTCTTAATTTCTACCTTTTTGTGTTCTGAGTTAGCCATTCTTGCCAAGGCTGACATTGGCTCTCCCTGGGATCCTGTTGTTATTATAACCAATTCGTTATCCTTGTACTTATGGATAGAATTAAGGTCTATTATATGTTCATCTGTACTCAAATAGCCAAGCTCCTTGGCTACACCTAAAATATTTACCATTGACCTTCCTGATACAGCTACCTTTCTGCCATATACCTTGGCAACCTCAGCTATCTGCTGAAGTCTGTGTATATTTGATGCAAAGGTTGCAACTATAATTCTACTATCCTGTACTCTTAAATAGGTCATCAAGGCCTGCACCTACACTTTTCTCAGACATTGTTGAGCCTGGCTTTATCTGCATTAGTCGAGTCGGCCATCATAAGAAGAATTCCTTCTTCATCACTAATCTGACATATCCTATGTATATCCATCATCTGTCCATCAATAGGTGTAAGGTCAATTTTTAAAATCACCTGTATGGAAAAATTACACCCTGGTTAGTATGTACTGCTATAGAATAAGCATCTGGTATAGAGTGGTTTACCCCTAATAAACTCAACCTGCATATTCTTTAGTTTTACCTGCTGCCTTGGTCCCACAATATTTAGCTTAGCATTTGTTATTCTATGTTCTTTCAATTTTACTCTAATTAGCTCTATACTAAGTGGTGAACCGTAAACAGGTACATTAATCTTCTTTAATAAATAAGGGATGGTCCCTATATGGTCCTCATGACCATGTGTAATAAATATACCCTTTACCTTGTTTATATTTCTCATCAGATAAAAAGTATATACGAGATCACTATATCGATACCCAGTAATTCATCCTCTGGAAAACTTAGTCCAGCGTCAATTACTATAATCTCATCCTTATACTCTATAACGGTCATGTTTTTCCGATTTCATTAATACCGCCTAGAGGTATAATTTTATTTTATCGTTATTGTTTTTGCCAAAATTTATCTCCTTTACTTTTATTTTTCACGAACACAAAACATCTATATACTATAATACCACAAAAACCTCTTTTTAAAAATACTTTTTACAATTATCTGCATCAAGACCCCTTTTATGGTATAATTTATTAAATAAATTAAGCATATATAACTTAATTAGTATTTTTCATAGAAAGGTTAATATATGAGGAGCAGAACACACTTAATAGCTGGTACTTTGGCCACTCTAGAAATTTCAATCTTATGTGGTTTAACTATAAATCCTTTTAACCATTCCTGTTGCCATGGTATGTTCAGTTATGTCTGATATAGATGAGGCAAATTCAAATGTACTCAACAAGTTTATAAGTAAGGATACTACAAAGAATATACATTCCTTGTTACTATTTTTATTCGCTATTGTATCCTTTTACATGTATTTTAAAACGGGCTTAAACCTCTATATAGCAACTATATTTGCCCTAGCTATGACCCTATTAGTATCAAGATGGCTTACCTCTAATCTGGTTCGTTCACTGGTAATATCTGCTGTATTCTTTCTTATAGGGGCTAGCATGTACTTGCATGATTTTAATATGGGCTATACACTATTTACACTTATGATAGCTACCTACCCCCTTCTTAAGCATAGGGGAACTAGCCATAGCCTACTTGCCCTTTTACTTATATTTATAGTATTCACCTCTATAGAGAGGGGTGGTGGTCCTTCGGGCCTTGCCTATCCTGCCCTTATTGCCTATTCTAGCCACCTAGTATTAGATATGGCAACCAAGAGTTCCACTCTTTCTTCCCTTTAGTGAAAAATACTATAACTATGCTAACCTAAAAGTTGGGTCTCTTGTATGCAATATTGTAGAGACTATTCTTATACTGGTCCTGGCAGTCCTATTGGTAGTGATTCTGACCAATATGTTTTTAGTTTTACAAACTTATAATATTTTGTTTGGTATATTTTCTATTATTCACTTTTTATATGCCAATAAAAATTTGTTATAATATATTCATATGTTATTGACTTTAGGTATCTTGAGCCTTTATAGACTCTTGTACCAAATGTTTTATTAGTTTAAAATACATTTAAGTCTAGAAAAATAAGTATTAGTTTATAAGGAGATGATAATTAATGGCTTTTTTTATTTCGATACTCCATCAAGAACATTTAGTGAGTATTTATTAGTACCAGGTTACTCATCAGCAGATTGTATCCCTTAAGCAAATGTAAGTCTAGAGACACCAGTAGTTAAATTCAAGAAGGGTGAAGAACCCGCTATAAAGATGAATATACCCCTAGTATCTGCAATCATGCAGGCTGTTTCTGACGACAATATGGCTATAGCACTTGCTAAAGAAGGTGGTATATCTTTCATATATGGTTCTCAGTCAATTGAAAGCCAGGCAGCTATGGTTGCAAGAGTAAAGATGCATAAGGCAGGCTTTGTCAGTAAGTGATTCAAACCTAACTCCAGAAAACACCCTAGCAGATATACTTGCACTAAAGAAAAACTGGACACTCAACAGTTGCTATAACTGATGATGGAACTGCTAATGGAAAACTACTAGGTATAGTTGCTAGTAGGGACTATAGGGTTAGTAGAATGTCACCTGATACAAAGGTTGCAGAATTTATGACACCACTTGATCAGATAGTATCTGCCCCTAAGACAATTACGTTAAAGGAGGCAAACAATATTATATGGGACAACAAGCTAAATTCTCTTCCAATAGTTGATGATGAAGGGAAACTAGTATATATGGTGTTTTAGAAAAAGACTATGACTCTCACAAGGAAAATCCTTTAGAGCTACATGATAGTCTTAAAAAGATATGTAGTTGGTGCAGGTATCAACACTAGAGACTATGCTGAAAGAGTTCCTGCCCTATTAGAAGCAGGTGTAGACATACTTTGTATAGATTCTTCTGAGGGTCATTCAGAATGGCAGGCAAGGACGATTGCTTGGATAAGGGAAAATTACGGGTGAAACTGTAAAGATCGGTGCTGGTAATGTTGTTGATAGGGAAGGTTTTTAGGTTCCTAGCTGAAGCTGGAGCTGACTTTATCAAGATAGGTATTGGAGGTGGATCTATCTGTATAACAAGAGAACAAAAAGGGTATTGGTCGTGGTCAGGCTACATCAGTTATAGATGTTGCCAAGGCCGAGGATGAGTACTATGAAGAAACTGGTATCTATATTCCAATTTGTTCAGATGGTGGTATAGTTTATGACCACCATATAACTCTAGCAGCTCGCTATGGGTTCTGACTTTGTAATGTTGGGTAGGTATTTCTCTAGATTTGATGAATCTCCTACAAACAAGGTAAATATAAACGGTTCTTATATGAAGGAATACTGGGGTGAAGGTTCTGCTAGAGCTAGAAACTGGCAGAGATATGACCTAGGTGGAGACAAGAAACTTTCTTTTGAAGAGGGTGTTGACTCTTATGTACCATATGCTGGTTCATTAAAGGACAATGTTGGTCTTACTCTATCAAAGGTAAGATCAACTATGTGTAACTAGTGCTGCTTTCAATACCTGAATTACAGGAAAAGGCCAAGTTGACTGTTGTATCTTCTACTTCTATTGTTGAGGGTGGGCTCACGACGTATTACTAAAGGATAATAGAAATCTTTAGTGTAGATTCTAGCTTATTTGATTTCTCTGATTTCCTATAGGCTGTTACAAAATAAATTATTGAATAAAATATCCTTTTTGGTCAGGTTCTTATTTCATTAAATAAATCCTGGCCATTTTTATAAGAATAAAAGCCTTGCTAGCAATATAGTCTTAAATATTTATTTAAAGACTTTTGTCACTAGCAAGGCTATGCTATTTATTATTTATTATTTATAACTTATAAGAGTTGGCAGGATTAAAACTGCATCTGCTCTTCTTCAGAACTAGACTTTAAGTCTGTGCCATCTACTGGAAGTCCGTAGTATTCTCTAACCTTAGCCTCTATTTCAGCTGCTATATCTTCATTTTCTTCTAGAAAGTTCTTAGAGTTTTTCTCTACCCTGTCCCATTTTTCATCATTATAGCTATACCAAGCACCAGCCTTCTTTATAACATCTATACCTACTGCCACATCTAGAAGGTCTCCTGACTTAGATATACCCTGTACCGTACATAATATCAAACTCTATCTGCTTGAATGGTGGAGCAACCTTATTCTTTTACTATCTTTATTCTAGTCCTATTACCTAGAATCTTATCACCCTGCTTTATAGAATCAATCCTTCTAACCTCTATTCTCATAGTTGAGAAGAACTTGAAAGTACCTACCACCAGTAGTAGTTTCTGGGTTTCCAAACATAACCCCAACCTTTTTCTCTTAACTGGTTGATAAATATAACAACACAGTTTGATTTTTAATAGATCCAGTAAGCTTTCTAAGAGCCTGAGACATAAGTCTGGCCTGTAGACCTACATGTGAATCTCCCATATCTCCTTCAATTTCAGCCTTTGGTACAAGTGCCGCAACAGAGTCTATAACAAGTATGTCAATTGCTCCTGATCTGATTAGTGATTCTGCTATATCAAGTGCCTGTTCACCTGTATCAGGCTGAGAAATTATAAGGTTATCCACATCTACCCCTAGAGACCTAGCGTAAACTGGATCTAAAGCATGCTCTGCATCTATAAAGGCAGCTATACCATTTCTCTTCTGTGCTTCAGCTATGCAGTGTAGAGTCACAGTTGTCTTACCTGATGATTCTGGTCCATAAACTTCAATTATTCTTCCCCTAGGCAGACCACCTACTCCAGCTGCTATATTCAGGCCTATTACACCTGTAGGTATAGAATCAACATCTAAGCCTGAAGTTTCGCCAAGCTTCATTACAGATCCTTACCGTGTTCTTTCGATTTTCTTTAAGGCCTCATTTAGAGCCTCCATTTTATTATTATCAATAGTCATATCATTACCCTTTCCATTAATTAAATATGTCGATTAAACATATGTTCTTATAGCTTTATTATATAATAAGTAGTTGACATAGTCAAGAACAATTGTTCTTTTTTTCCTTGTTTAAACTAAAAATCAAACTTTACTAAGATAGGCTGTCATCCTTTAAATCTTTATAGGCACTTTTATAAAAACATAAAGAAAAAGCACCCTTTATTCTCTATTATCCATAATTTTATTGATATAGTTAGTTATGTAGAAAACGATTCATATCTTAAATTCATCGCTATAATATCATACTGTCTATCTGTCTTCAAATAATTCCTTGTTCTTTGAAAAAAATATTCATATCCCGAATATAGGGTAAGTATAGCTACTATGTATATAAGTACTGTTCCTATTTTTAAGATTATACTCGCATCAGTATGTACATCAATAATAAGAATACAATGGCCAACATCTGTTACAGTCTTAAGTTTGCTGCTATTACCAGCTGCTATTACCTTACCATCCGCAGCTGCTATAGCCCTCATTATACTTACAGCAAGTTCTCTGGCAACAATAACTACAACTATCCAAGCTGGTACCAGACCCGCTTTTATCATGCAGGTTAAGGCCGCTATTACTAGTAGCTTATCTGCCAAAGGGTCCATAAACTTTCCAAAGTCAGTCACCAAATTATACTTTCTAGCTATCTTACCATCCAGAGCATCTGTGATTGCTGCCAAAGGCAAATATAATTAAAGAAATTAGGTATTTGCTGAGGAATAGGCAAGTAGATAAAGAGCATAAAAAGTGGAACCATACATATTCTAAAAACTGTTAATTTATTAGGTAAATTCATCCCATCCTCCTCTTAAACTAGTTATCCTCTAGACAACCCTTAAGGTCGTATTCAAAGGCTTCTTTCACTACTACATTTACAAAATCTCCTATTTCAAGATTTTTGTCTTGATTCTACTATATGACACTATCAATATCTTCAGCATCACATTGTGTCCTGCCTATATATAGGCTATCATCAACCTGGTCTTCAATCAAGACCTTGAAGATTTTTCCAATCTTTTTACTGTTAAGCTCTTCTGAAATAACCTGCTGAACCATCATTAGCCTCTGTAGACGTTCATCTTTTTATCTCCTGACATAGGTGTCCATCTAACTTATCAGTAGATTGTATCCTCTTCCCTCGAATAGGTAAAGGCCCCCTCATCCTATCAAGTTTCATTTCCTCTACAAAGTCTATAAGCTCTTCAAAATCTTCATCTCTTTCACCTGGGAAACCTACTATAAAGGTAGTCCTTATTGTTGCATCAGGAATCCTTGTTCTTATCATATCAATCTTGTCTTTTTAGCTCCTGACGACTAGTCTTTTCTATTCATAAGCTTAAGTATCCTATCACTTGCGTGCTGCATAGGTATATCAAAATATGAGCATATATTATCATACTTGGCAACTACGTCGACAATATCCTGACTTATACCCTCTGGATAGGAATACATAAACCTAATCCAATCAAAAATCAATTTGTGCTAGCCCTTCCAAAAGACCTGCCAGGTTAGGCTTTCCATATAGGTCTCTTCCGTATACACTCGTATCCTGGGCTATTACTACTAGCTCCTTGACACCTGCTTCCTTGAGTTTTTTAGCCTCTTCTAATAGGCTTTCAATATCTCTCGACCTATACTTACCTCTTAGTTTTTGGTATTATGCAATAGGTACAATGGTTGTCGCAGCCTTCTCCTATCTTTAGATAGGCCAGGTGGTCCGGGTGGATACATACCTAGGTAGGTCCTCATTAAAGCTGAAATTAATATCTTCAATCAACCTTATGCCATCCCTCTTAGTCAGATCCTCAACTACATCAGTTATATTTTGGTATGATCCTGTGCCAACTATTGCATCAATTTCTGGTATCTCCTCCATAAGTTCATCAGGGTATCTCTGAGCTAGACAGCCTGATACTAGCAGGTAACTAAGACTACCCTCGTTCTTGAGGTTAGCATACTGGACTATAGAGTCAATTGACTCCGCTTAGCGGATTCTATAAAGCCACAAGTGTTGACAATCACTATATCAGCATCATTATAGTCTCCTACTAGCTGGTGTCCATTTTTGTTAAGGAGACCCAACATTATCTCGGCATCAACCAAGTTTTTGAGCATCCTAATGATTCCACTGCTATCTTCAAATTACATCCTCCATATCTCACAATATAGACTTGTAGCATAAAAGCTGCTAGTCCTCCATGCCAGAAAGGTCCTCTTGACTAATCAATACCCTTTCTTGGCTTACTTTCCTTCGCTAGGGCCAATCTATGCCCCTCTCTTCCATATTATCAATTAATCTGGCAGCCCTATTAAAGCCTATCTTGTATTTTCTTTGTAGCATTGAAGATGAAGCTTGACCATTTGCTACAACAAAGCCAATCGCATCATAAAGCAGCTCATCTTCATCGCCGCTTCTCTCAGTATTAATACTTGAAATAGACTCTTCTATATCGCCCGCATATGAAATCTCACCTACTTCCTTCTTGACATAATCAATTATATTCTCCGACTCTGCCCTCGGAAATAAAGGCTCCCCTGAAGTCTCACAGGCTTTGCAGCCCCTAGAGGGTAAAATAGCATATCTCCCTTACCTAGTAGCTTTTTCTGCACCACCCATATCTATTATAGTTCTAGAGTCTGTCTGGGACGAAACCGCAAAGGCAATTTTTGATGGTATATTGGCCTTAATTACACCTGTTATTACGTCAACTGATGGCCTCTGGGTTGCAACAATAAGATGCATACCCGCAGCCCCTGGCCATTTGGGCTAACCTACAGATATGGTCCTCAACATCATTAGCACTAACCATCATAAGGTCAGCCAACTCGTCTATAATTATGACTATCTTAGGTAGTGGGTCGTCCGACTTTTTCATTATAGGAGCTGATATCCTTGACCTGGTTTTCAGCGAATAGCTTTATACCTTCTATTCATTTCACTCACTGCCCATCCAAGTGCATTAGCCGCCTTCTTTGCATCTGTTACAACTGGTACCAATAGGTGTGGTATACCATTGTAATTGGCTAACTCTACTACCTTAGGGTCTATCAACATCAATTTGACCTCATCAGGCTTTGGCCTTATACATGATACTGGTAATAAGTGTATTTACACAAACCGACTTACCAGACCCTGTAGATCCCGCTATTAAAAAGGTGAGGCATCTTACCTATATCACCAACTATAATTCTACCTACGACATCCTTACCCAAGCCCATAACCAGGGCGATTTAAAGTTCTTAAACTCATCACTATCTATTATTTCCAATGCTAACCATCTGTGATTCATCGTTAGGAACCCTCAATACCTATGGCACTCTTACCTGGTATTGGGGCCTCCATCCTGATACTCTTGGCAGCAAGACTAAGGGCAATATCGTCTGTTAGGGTTTACAATTTTACTCACCTTGACCCCTGGACTCGGCTGAATTTCATATCTGGTAATTGTAGGTCCCTACAGTCACCTGGTTGATATTAGCATCATACCAAAGTCTCGCAAGGTCTTTTTCCAATCTACGAGCATTTTCAAGGACCCTATGCTTAGATTTTTATCTCCTCCACCAGACACCTTATTTAATAGTGAAATAGGTGGCATCTTATAGTTTTTAAATTTTTCATGTTCATTTTCCTGGATCAGCTTATTATCCTCTTCCACGTAGGGTCTTACTAGTTTTGGATATGACCAAGCTTGACATCTTCTGTCGGACCAGTCATCTCCTCTTAGGTAGGCTAGTTCCTCCAGATATATTTTCAGAGTCCTTGTCTAGGCCCAATATTTCTTCGGTATCATCCAACTGAAGTAACCTATTAGGCCTTTTTATTTGATAGGTCATCATCCTCCTTGGTAACCAGACCATCTATTAAAGGTTCTTCATTTTGCATCTGCTGAAGTATCTCTGAGATCAGATAGGCCCTGGGTACCCTCGAGAATCTCTAGGTAGTCATCCTCAGCCTTATTAAAGCCAACTATCTTTATAGTCTTATCATCATCAGCATCATCCTGGTAGTCATCTTCCTCTACATCCTTATGGAACTTATCTCTAATTTTTCAAAGAAGCCAGTCTTATTTAGCATAGTTTTTTGTCATCTACACCGTCAATTTTGGCCTTTTGCCAAACTTAATCCTAATCTTATTTATAATGTTATTTTGAATCTTTAGGATTCTTGACATAGGCTATAATATCCTTGACTGAAATCTCAAAGAAATAAAGGATTGTCAGTATTGTTGCAAATATAGTTAAGAGCCATGCACCGACAAAACCTAACAGGTGGCTAAGTAGGTAGGTCAATATAGATGGTAGCAGACCCTACACCCTCTCTAGAAACACCCATCTTGACTATGTCCTGTATCATATCAAGGCTGAATGGACTTTCCGATGGTGTCCTCGCATAGTTGATTAGACCATAGTATATTACAATGTAAAACACAAATATATAGAATATTTTTCGTCTTCTTAAACCTATCTATCTTCTCATTGCCTCCAGGATACCTGCAATACCCATGATTATCATAGTAAAAGGTATTAGTATGGCTAGTCCACCAAACATACCCTTACATAATAGCTGTATAACCCTTGGTACTAAGGCACTTGAACCTGACATCAGACCATAGCCAAAGAAAAGCCCAATAAATACTAAAATTAGGTATTGGTATTCGCCATTTATCCTAAGACCAGTCTTTGTGTTTTTATTCTGTTTTCTATTGTTATTCGCAAGCTTGGCAGGTGGTCCTGACCTCCTACTAGGTTGCCTACTCTTTTTACTAGGCATTATTTCACCTCACTTAAATCTTTAATTTGACCAATCAGGGAAGTCGCTGACCTTCCTGTTACTCCAAGAGACATAGGACCTCCAAATATCTTATCTATAAGACCCTTCATATAGTCTAGGTCTATTGACTCAACAATCTCCATTTTGTCATCAACAGAAAGGAGAGTCTCTTGTCATTTACTTCATACTCACCAATTAGGAGCATCCTCATCCTCTGTGTCTTCAATATTCATAAGAACACTACCCTGTACTGTTCCTTGGCAAATTCTAGTTCGTCCTGACTGATATAATCCTCTTTTATACTATATATTTCATCCATAATCCCAGCTTATATACCTGGTATAGGTTATCATCAGCCATGCTTGAATATATACCCAATTCTGCATAATCTACGTAGAAAGAATCATAGGAAGCTATATTATAGGTAAGTCCCTTATCTTCTCTTATATTTTGGAAGAGCCTAGAGCTGGTAGAATTACCCAAAATATTATTTAATAGCTTTACTCCAATAAAATCCTTATAATTATTGTCGCTTGGACAAGGAATATAATACCGATATTTGACTCGTTCATCATCCCTATCCTCTATATAGTATTGAGGCTTAAATTCTTGTTCCTCTCTTGATATTGAAATCTCTCTAGGAGCCTATTTAGAAAATATCTCCTCTAGCTTTTCTACTATATCTTCAAGAATAAAATTTCCACTCATAACCAAGACAGCATTATTTGGTATGTAGTATCTTGCAAAAGAATTGACATATATGATCTCTGGTAATTTCTATTAAGGACTCTACACTACCCAATACTGACCTACCGATTCCCCTATTAGAATAGGTCCTCTTCAAGAGTTCCTCACGTAGGTAGTCTTCAGGCGAATCCTCATACATCTTGATTTCATCCCTAATTACTAGCTTTTCCTTCTCTATATCGCTTTCTAGAAACAATGAACTAGTTAGTAGGTCCCCTATGACATCAAGGCCATCCAATATATGGTTATAGGGCATCTTTACATGGTAACATGTATGGTCATGGCTAGTAAAAAGCATTTAAAAATCCCCCATAATAGTCTATATCATTAGATATTTTTAGAGGACCTTGTATCAGTTCCCTTAAATAGCATATGCTCTATAAAAGTGGGCTAGACCCCTTGGATATCCTAGCTCCATCCTGGCACCAACATTTATCCAAACACCCGCTGATACCGACCTAACATAGGGTATTTCCTCAGTTACTATCCTCAATCCATTTTTCAATGTCTTGTATTTTTATCATCCTATCTCCTTATCGACATATTATAATCACAAAATCTCAATTTTATTGGCTGACATAGATATTGACAGTCAAAATATGTCTAACTCCAGTATTATTCTAACATAGTTTTCTTAATTAAAAATGTACTAGCAAATAATGTCCCCTGATTTATGTATATAATACCCATCAGGTCTCCCCTTGTCCCGCTATAAAACTAGTAAGATAGGCTAGTAAAGTCACGTCCTGACGTTACATAATCTATAAAGGCTGAAGATGAGCTTACCTGCTTAGCAACATCAGTTATTTCATTTCTAAAAACTCCTGTTTTCCTTCCATTTACAAATGCATAGCCACACTGGTGTACCATATTTGGTCTAGAGTTTGCATCCTTGCTCAAATACATCATGACATGGCCCTGCATATACATACAAATTCCAGCTTCTGCCTTATTAGAAAAAGCCTCTTTTGAAGCCCTACTAGTATATTGACTAAGGTCTATGTAAGTTCCTATTGTATCCATAGCCTGCTGACCTGCATCCCTAGCAATAACTATACCAAAAGACCTGTAAACATCCCTGATAAAGCCAGAGCAGTCTCTTGCATTATTGCTATGTCCCCAGCCATAGTTTTCTCCCTGAAACTTTAAAGCCTGCTTGATTAGGTTGGCCTGACTAAAGTCAAGGTATGACCTAGTAACCTCAAACTTATCTAGACTAATTGTACTTGTCCTATAACTTTCCCCTGCAAGAGGCATTGCGAAGTTTATAGCTACTAGCATCCTCCGAAATAATTGGCATCCTAGTACCCATATCAATAGTATATCTGATATTGATTTTTGTCTGTTTATATAGGTAGCAAAAATCTACATTTCTATTAGCCAAAAGCTCTTCCTTTGTCACCTTCATTATGTTTTTAGTTGGAATCCAACCAGTGTAGTCAAGGCAATATACTCTTGCCCAAGTCTTGTCTGAGTTGTATCCGACTATTACGACCTCATCCCATGGGAATAGGCCTGTTAAGGCCCCTGGTCCTGTCTATCTGAGGAATTCATAGGACCAGGACCCTCTCTTATCTTCGTCCTATTTGCTACAAAGCCATACTGGCCCTTTATGTCCTCTAGTTTGTTTAGGTACTTTGATTCAGATATATTTTTGGTTAATTTCCTTTAGCTGGTCCTGGCTATATAGTATAGTCTTGTCATAGTGGTTATAGTAGTCCCAGTATTCATAGGAGGACCTATTATTTATTGGAGGCTTTGTATACCCACCTGTATTTTGTCTCGCCTGACACCTTTGATTTAAATAAACTATCAGGTACCCATTTTTCGTCCACCGACCAAATTTATTTCCTTATATTTATTATTTATATATGATTCATATGTCTCATCAATACCAGATACCTTAGTCAGTATAATTCCTGCCCCATCCTTGTAGGCAAGTGGCCCCAAGGAAAGGGCATCTATTATATTTTTTGACCAGAAGCTACATAAGCCTTATCTCCACTTATAAGCTTGAAATCTCAATAGCTGTATCATACCCTATCCTTACCAGCTATCCTATTCTTTTAAACCTAGCCTATTATAAAGATCTTGGCCGATAGAATCTCTACCACCAATGGCAAACTTATTTAATTTTTCATACTTTATTCCAATCTGGTCACTGGCTTTTTGATTTATTGATAAGTAAGATTGGTTTTTACCGCCACAATAGGCACAGTCGAAATAGCATCCATCTGGTTTGATACAAGACACAAGCCCCTCAGCCCCATACTTATCTATAATCTCATCGACAATCTTCTCGGATGTCTGGTACCTATCCTGACCACTAATCCTGATTATATCGTATCCCCTTATCCTCAGGTCATTCTCTATAGTAGGTGATACAGATGAATAACCTCCCTAGTATATAGATCTTACTTGGCTTAACTCTTTCGATTTCATCCAAGGTATGGCTAGGTATGGCATTTTTCGACTAATAGTATCCTCCCTTGGCTGGCTGCAGCTAAGCTTCCTCCAGAAAGGGCATCTACATAGGACCTGGCATTTGCTACTATTACAGTCCCATTATCAGCATCTATCCTCTTTGATATTTCAACAGCCGTAGTAAACCTATCCTTACCAGCCAGCCTTTCAAGGGCATGGCCTGCAGCAAACATACTTGATATCATAAGTCCTGCTAGTACAGTACTTGCTAAGATTCTTCTTAGTCTCCCTAGCTGACAAAAAGTCTAATGTTTTCAGCATTCATATTAAAAATTACTTGATATTGTATACCTCTTATTACAACAAGCCCTCGTATTACTAGACTTATTATAGGTTATTCTCATAGTCATAATTACCTCCCAACTTACTTATACAGGTCTGGTCCTGTTTACAGATATTCACATAATGAAGGGACTAGAAGAAGACCCCTAGGCAAAAACATGAAAAAGTCAGTGCAAAAATCTATTCACACTGACTTTAATGAACTATAATCTAAAACTATCTCTTAATAGCCTTTGTTGAAAGATTTATCCTGTCCTTGTCATCTATTTCAGTTACTAAAAACCTCTATCTGGTCGCCGATAGCTAAAAACATCTTCAACCTTAGCTACTCTCTCCTTAGATATCTGAGATATATGTAGTAAGCCCTGCTTACCTGGTAGTATCTCAACGAAGGCACCGAATTTTTTTCTATTCTTGTTACAGTACCCTTGTAGATCTTGCCTGGTTCAGCCTCCGCAACTATTTCTTCAATCATTGCTAGGGCCTTGTCTATCATATCCTGTTCAACACCTACAACAAATACTTCACCAGTCTGTTCTATATCAATCTTAACACCAGTTTCATCAATAATCTTGTTGATCATCTTTCCACCAGGTCCAATTACATCCCTTATCTTGTCTGGGTCTATCATCATCTTTACAATCTTTGGAGCATACTTAGAAAGCTCTGGTCTAGGGCTCAGTAATTACCTTCTTCATTTCTCCAAGTATGTGAAGTCTACCCTCTCTCGCCTGCTTTAATGCCTGTCTAAGTACAGGTTCATCTATACCAGCTATCTTTATATCCATCTGGATTGCAGTTACTCCCTTTTCAGTACCTGCAACCTTAAAGTCCATATCACCTAGGTGGTCTTCCATACCCTGAATGTCTGATAAAACTGCCACCTTGCCATGATGCTTGATTAGACCCATGGCTATACCAGCAACCATATCTTTGATAGGTACACCAGCATCCAATAGAGAAAGTGTAGATGCACAAACAGATGCCTGAGAAGTTGAACCATTAGAACTCAATACTTCTGATACCAGCCTTATTGCATATGGGAAATCTTCCTTGCTAGGTATTACTGGTAGAGAGTACTCTCTGCCCTAGAGCACCATGACCTATTTCTCTTCTGCCTGGACCTCTTGAAGGTCTAGTTTCACCAACAGAATATGCTGGGAAATTATAGTGGTGCATATATCTCTTATTTTCTTCTTCATCTAGTCCATCAAGTTTCTGAACATCACCAAGAGACTCAATGTAGTTACATTTAATACCTGAGTCTGACCTCTTGTAAATATAGCTGAACCGTGAGTTCTTGGTATCATACCAACCTCACACCAGATAGGTCTAATTTCATCTAAAGACCTGTTGTCTGGTCTTACATTGTGGTCTGCTATAAGGCTTCTAACCTCATCCTTGATAATGGCATGTAGGACATCTTCTATATCTCCTGCAACTTCTTCAAAATTTTCCCACTTTTCCTCAAAAGTAAGCTATAGTTTCTTCGCTTACAGCATCCATCTTTTTCAGTTCTTTCCATCTTTTTCAACTGTCTTAACTGCCTCTCTCATATTTTCTCTAGCAAATTCATTAACAGCTGCTTCAACTTCTGGACTTGGTAGATGTAGTTGAACTGGGCACTTTTCATGACCAACCTCAGCCACAATACCTTCTATAAATTCAACAATCTTCTTTATTTCCTCATGGGCATAAAGGATAGCATCTAGTACTATATCATCATCAACTTCCTTGGCACCAGCCTCAACCATCATTATAGCTTCCTTAGTACCAGAAACTACAAGATGTAGGTCACTTTCCTCCCTCTGCTGCTGATTAGGGTTTAATACAAATTCACCATCAACAAGACCTACTAAAACTGATGCAGTTGGTCCATTGAAAGGTATATCAGATACAGATAGGGGCTATAGAAGAACCAAGCATTGCTACTATATCAGGAGTACAGTCCTGCTCAACAGATAGTACCGTAGCAACAACCTGAACGTCATTTCTAAACCCCTCTGGGAATAGTGGCCTGATAGGCCTATCTATCAATCTAGAAGTCAAGGTAGCCTTCTCCAAAGCCTTACCTTCCCTCTTTAAAAATCCACCTGGTATCTTACCAACTGAATACAATTTTTTTCTTCAAAATCTACACTTAGCGGGAAAAAGTCAATCCCATCTCTTGGCTGTGCTGACTTAGTCACATTAACCATTAACATAGTATCACCATAGCTGATAATACAGTTACCATTTGTCATTTTCGGCAATCTTACCAATCTCAACAGTCAGTGTTCTACTGACGATTTCCGTTTTAAAAATTCTATGTTCGAACATAGTTTCCTCCTCTTACTTCTTTATCTTAACAATTATTACTATCTAACTAAATGGCAGACCAATAAGACAAGGTCCTGCTGCCTATATATTACTTTGAATAACTAATAGCAATTATATCCGGACCTGTATGTGAGCATATGCAGGCACCACCCTTTGCATAGACAATCTTCTTTACCTTGTCCTTTAGTCTCATTTCAATTTCTTCCTTAAATTTAGCAAGGTTCTCAAGGTTTGACCCATAGCCAACTATGACTGTAATCTCACTCAAATACTTTTCATTTTTCTCTAGAACCATATCAACCAGCTTAGTAACTAGCTTCTTGACCCCTCTAACCTTAGCTGCCAGGGAAATTTCTCCCTTTTCCATGATAAATATAGGCTTTATACTCAGCATATTACCCAATATTGCAGTAGATAGGTTTACCCTACCACTCTTCTTTAGGAAATCAAAGGATGATGGTGCAAACAAGATGCTAACGGTATCTCTTACAGTTTCAAGACCTGATAATACATCATCATAAGAAAGCCCCTCATCTATCATATCACATGCCCTTACTATGTACTGGCCTGCTCCCAAAGATAACTGTTCTGTATCGAACACATGAATCGGTCCATCTGTATCATTTTTTGCCAATACAGCACTCTGGTAGGTACCACTCTTAGTAGATGCTCCTGTGATACATATGACCCTCTTGCCTTCTTCCATTGCCTTATCAAATGCTTCCTTAAACTGTACATATGTAGCCTGGGAAGTTTTTGGCACCTGGTCAGACTTCAAAGCCCTTTCATAAAATTCTTCCTTAGTTAGGTCTATATTATCTCTATACTCTTTTCCATCCAATATCAAAGTTAATGGGACTACTTCCAGATACTCTTTTTCATACAATTCATCGGGAATATCACATAAACTATCACATATCAATTTTATGTCCAAAGTCCTACCTCCTAAACTTATTTATAATTAAGTCAATATAATCTATTATACCATATTGACACCTATAAATATATATTTTTATTGATTTCAAAGCTTAATTTGTAGCTAGAAAAACATATTTCTAGCTATTTTTTTATAATATACGTCTTTTTATATACGTAAAAAGCAGATATGAAACTAATCACACCTGCTTAAAGAAATTATTTTTCTTAGTCCTAATCTAGCTATTAAGGCTCTGTAACCTTCTAGATCGTTCTTCTTCAAATATCCTAGTAGATTTCTTCTTCTACCAACCATCTTTAATAGACCTCTTCTTGAGTGGTGGTCCTTCTTATGAACCTTTAAGTGTTCATTAAGTTCATTAATTCTAGCTGTTAGTAAAAAGCTATCTGTACTTCTGGAGAACCTGTATCTCCTTCTTTTCTACCAAAATCCTTGATTATTTGTTCCTTATTCATTTCTTTCCTCCTAAAAATTTAAAAATCGCCATTAGCTAAGCAAGGAGTGGAGCCTCGTTTGCCGAGCCATGGTTAAACCTCTATTATTATAACATATCATATTTTTCAAATACAAGCCTTATTTAACCCTATCAATGCTCGATTTTTAGACAGGATACATAATTTTCCCTAACATAGGCTACATCCTTCTTGAGCTGGTTCATAAGATCCTCTTTACTTTCAAATTTAACCTCATCACGCATATGCTCAACAAATTCAACTTTGAGTTCTTTGCCATATATCATCTGGTCAAAATTCAATATATAGGTCTCAATTGTCACCTTTTTCCGTGAACAGTTGGATTAGTACCAATATTGGTAGCACCACAGTAAATGTTTCCATCCACAGTAGCTAGAGTTGCATATATACCCCTTCTTGGAATTACCATAGACTTGTCAAAGTCTATATTGGCTGTAGGAAAACCTATAGTCCTACCTATCTGCCTACCCTCTACAACTATACCCTCTATACAATAATATTGACCCAAGAGTTTTTTAGCACCAGCAACATCACCATTACTTATCATAGCCCTAATGTCAGTTGAACTCACCCTCTTTCCATCTAATAGGACAGGCGTAACTATTTCAACATCAAAAGTGTACTCCCTACCAAAGTCTATCAACTTTTCAGGATTACCCTCCTTTTTCTAGCAAAAGAAGTCATGGCCAACAATAACCTTTTTAGTGCCTAGCTTGTCAACTAGGATTTCCTTAATATAATCCCTAGCAGATATCTGGGTCATACTTACATCAAAGGGTATGTTTACGTATACATCAACACCTAGCCTTTCAATTAGAGCCTGTTTTTGGTCTTGACTTATTATATTTTTACATATCCAGGCCTGAAAAATTAACTGGATGGTTAGAAAAAGTGAACACCACACTTTTTCAGTTTATTATCCTTAGCATATTTGACTGTCTTGGATATCAATTCCTGGTGACCTAAGTGGACACCATCAAAATTACCTATAGTTACACATGTATTTGAATCCAAAACTATATCTTCTATACTATTAAAAACTATCATTAAATCACCTATTTCTTTTATAATCTATTATAAAGCACCTATCTTCTGCATTATTTCTATTTCGATTTTTAATATTGACAAAAAGTCTCTACTGCTTGCCCTACTAGAAAAACTTATGACTCTTTACCATAAGCTGACCATCCTGCCTAATAATTTGCCCTGAGCCAATAAAGCTCTCTTTAGAATATACCCTAACTAGGTCAGAGTTTTCATCCAGGCTGTGGTCATCAAATCTTCTATCCTCAATCTTACCACCATTAGAATAGTACTTAACAGCATTATCCTTCAGTACTATATATGGCAGGTCTGAAAGAACATCCTCCACTGACCATGAATTTTCTTCAAGCTTATCCTCATCTCTGAGTCTTTCAAGGTCTTCAAGACTAATTGCCTTATCTATTTCAAATATACCCGTTTTGGACCTAATTAATCCTGTCCTTATGTCCTCCTACTCCCTAGCAGTTGACCGAGGGTCATGACAGATACTCCTAACATAGGTCCCTTACTACACTCTACCTCAAAGCTAAGCTTAGGTAGGTCAATAGAAAGTATATTAATCCTCTTTATTACAACCCTCCTAGCTACAAAGCTGAATCTGGTCACCCTTGCCAGCCCTTACTAGGTCGCACATCCTCTTTCCCCTTACTTTTTAGGGCTGAATATTTTTGGTGGAAGCTGATCAATTGGTCCAAGTTGGCTATTAAGAGACCTAATTATGTCCCCTTCAACAAGGCCTGATGGATCCCTTTCTTCTACCACATTGCCAGAAGAATCATAGGTGTCGAGTCTCAATGCCCAGGATCATATTACATACATAGGTCTTATCCTTATTTAATATTAGATCGCATACCTTAGTAGCTCTTCCCACACATATAGGTAATACTCCTACCGCATCAGGATCCAAGGTACCGGTATGACCAACCTTCTTTATACCCAATATTTTTTCTCACCTTGTGAGACAACATCATGTGATGTCATTCCTGCAGGCTTGTAAATATTAAAAATTCTATCCATTAAATCCTACCTTCTAAAAAGTTTCTTTGCTTGTTCAAGAAGCATCTTCCTAACCTCTTCAACGCTTTTTATCTCTAAAGGTACAGCCTGATGCCCTTACATGGCCTCCACCATCGAAGGCAGCTGCCAATTCTGTACAGTCAATATATGACTTTGACCTTAGACTAACTCTTTATTTCATCAATCTCTTTCTGTTTAATAAATATTCCTAGTTCAACCCCATCTATATCTCTAGTATAAGGTATAATTGCATCAATGTCTCCATACTCAAGACCGTACTTATCCAACATTTCTTTGGTAACAATTGCTATGCATATTTTCGAATCAATAATCTCAAGATTATTTAGGCATTCACCCAATATCCTATAATAGGCTGGTGAATTCTTTTGGTATACATTTTTCTATTACTAGCTGCTTTTTTAGCCCCTCTAGCAATTAGGGTCGGCGGCCATCAAGAAGGATGATGGTTCTGTATTAGAGTACTGGAAGTTTCCAGTATCTGTAACCAGTCCAGCATAAAGGCATGTTCCTATTTCTGGACCTATTATAGGCATAGCCTTTATGTCTTCATACCTAGTGATAATATTATAGACCAACTCACATGTAGAGGATGCCTTGGCATCTATATGGTTTATAAAGCCATAGTCCCCATTTGTGTGGTGGTGGTCAATACATATAATGCCCCTTGAAGTCTCAAGCAGGTCCTTATCCATACATATTCTCTCATAAGACCCTGAATCCTGGGCTATAACAGTATACCCCTCTAGGCTAGGTACCTGGTCGGAAATTTTTCCTAAGCCCTTCCCTGTTTAAGAGACCAGGCTACTAGGATAGGCATCATCTAATAGATATATATATTCCTTATCCAGGGCTTCTAGGAATCCACACATAGCCAATGATGAACCTATATTGTCACCATCTGGATTTATGTGGGAGGTCACCATAAATTTGTCGTTACATATATATAATCAATTATCTTATCTATTTCTATAAGGAACTCCTCTGACAGGCTCCTATTTTTAATCTCAGCCATCCTTCTACCTCCTCAGCATAATCCACTCTTTATTATACAGCAATTATCATATATATGACAATATAATTTGATATATAAGCTTATTGTGATTTTAATGTCCCTATCTTATGCAGGGATTTATCCTTGTTTTTAAATATTTCTAGGTTTAGATGTTCCTCAGTACAAAAAGAAACTCCTTAGGAAAATACCTAAAGAGTTCCTTTTACTTTACATTTAATTAATGGTCTCCATCCTTGTTGACACTCTTGATCAACTCATCCATGTACATACCTCTTTCAATAGAATCATCTATTTTGAAGATAATTTCAGGTGCATATCTAAGCTTGACCTGCCTACCTACCTCTCTTCTTATATAGCTAGCTGGAGTTTAGACCCTCTAAAAGAGGCTTCCTTGTCCCCACCTAGTATGCTTATATATACAAAGGCATATCTTAGGGTCATTTGTAACCTCTACATCAGTTACACTGATCATTGAAGTGATTCTTGGATCTTTTGATCCCATTAATCAGCATAGTGCTGACTACCTTTTACTTCTTCACTAATTCTTTTTATTCTGTTTGAAGCCATATTATACTCTCTTTTTCTGAGGCACTATTAGTCTAGAGTTCTTTCGACCTCTTTAGTGATATATGCCTCTACTACATCACCCCTAGGTTTGATATCGTTATAGTTTACAAAAGCTTAAACCACACTCAAATCCCTGGGCTACTTCCTTTACATCATCCTTGAACCTCTTTAAAGCAGCTAGCTCGCCTTCATGGATGATTATACCATCCCTAACAATCCTAACCTTAGAGGCTCTCATTATCTTACCTGATGTTACATAACAGCCGGCAACTGTTCCTACACCAGATATCTTGTATATTTCTCTAATTTCTACTTTACCTGTATCTTCATCTACATAGTCAGGATCCAGCATACCACTCATGGCAGCCTTGATATCCTCAATTGCCTTGTATATGATTGTGTAAGTTCTTATATCAACAGATTCCTTTTCAGCTACCTGCTCTGATCCTGATACTGGCCTAACAGTTAAAAGCCTATGATTATGGCATTGGATGCGGATGCTAGTAATACGTCTGATTCTGTTATAGCACCAACTCCGCCGTGGATTACCTTTATGGCAACCTCTTCGTTAGATAGTTTTTCTAAAGACTGCTTTACAGCCTGTACAGAACCCTGAACATCAGCCTTTATTACTATATTAAGGTCCTTAACCTTTCCTTCCGACATCTGGGCAAATAGGGTCATCAAGAGATATCTTTGAAGAAGCCTTCAACATTTCCTCTCTCTGCATTGCCTGCCTCTTTTCAGCTATAAGTCTAGCTGTCTTGTCATTTGAGTGTTTCAGCGAACTGGTCACCACCAGCTGGAACTTCAGATAGACCAAGTATTTCTACTGCTGAAGGACCTGCCTGCTGATTCTCTTACCCTTGTAGTTAATCATAGCTCTAACCTTACCAGATGCTACACCCGCAACTATTGGATCTCCAACGCTTGAGTACCACCCTGTACTAATACAGTTGCAACTGGACCCCCTTGCCTTGTCGAGTTCTGCCTCTATTACAGTACCAACAGCCCTCTTGTTAGGGATTTGCCTTTAGCTCCTCTACCTCAGCTACAGAAGTACCATTTCTAGCAGACTTTCTATTTATCCTCTTCTTGTGACACTTCTGCAGAGTTACATCTCCACCCCAGTCTTCAACCAAAAGTCCCTGTTCAGACAATTCCTGTTTTACCCTTTCTGGGTTAGCACCTGGCTTGTCTATTTTATTAATTGCTACAATTAGGGGAACATTCGCTGCCTTGGCATGGTTTATTGCCTCTAGTGTCTGTGGCATGATACCGTCATCTGCAGCAACTACAAGGATAGCTATATCTGTAACCTGGGCACCTCTTGCCCTCATTGATGTGAAGGCCTCATGACCTGGTGTATCCAGGAATACTATCTTCTGACCATTTATCTTGACCTCAGATGCACCTATGTGCTGGGTAATACCACCAGCTTCTCCAGATATTACATCTGTATCTCTAATTGCATCTAGAAGGGATGTCTTACCGTGGTCAACGTGACCCATTACTGTTACCACTGGTGGTCTAGGCACTAGATCCTTTTCATCATCCTCTTCCATTTCCATTAAAGGGCTTCTATTTTCTAGCTCTTCTATTTCTGAGTTGTCAGACCTCTCATTAGGGTAAAGCCAAATTCACTACATACTAGGGCAGCTATATCAAAGCTTATTTCTTGGTTTATAGTAGCCATAGTACCCATCTTCATCAATTTCATAATTACTTCTGAAGCTGGTCTATCCATCTGAGTTGCAATTTCTTGGACAGTTATCTTGCCCTCAACTTCAACTACATTACCCTTGGCTTCCTTTTATTTCTTCATTCAGCATTTCTATAAATAGCTGTAGGTTTTCACCCTCTAAATGTTTCTTATCTTCTGTTGTTTCTACACCAAAGTCATTAATGCGATTTCTTTTTCGCTCATCTTATAATCTTCGGCAATATTTTTATGCTAGTCTTGAGACATAAAAACCACCTCCTATATCTGAGTCCCATCTAACAAGATTAATATCTGGTCTGACATTTTTCTTGTCCTTTATTCCAAAGTACAGCCCTGGGACTTTTTCCTATAGACCTGCCCAATTCTTCCTTGGTTCCGAATTGTCTGCAGGCTATATTTCTATAACTGGACTTGTCTGTGAATAATTTTTAGTGTTGGCTGATGCATCATCAGCTATTATAATGAGGCTTAGTCTCATAAGGTCTCTTAGGGTTGTATCATCGCCTGATACCAGGTTTCCCGACCTCATAGCTAGACCCAACCATGAGTATATTTTTTTTTCCTGCATACTACTAATCCTCTAGCTTTTCTAGTTGGCCTAGTAGGTGTTCATATACTTGATCATCTACATCCATCCTAAAGGCCCTATTCAGTTGCTTAGACTTGATGGCCCTTTGTTGAGACATTCCTGGTTGGCACATACATAGGCCCCCTACCATTGGCCCTGCCTGTAGGATCTATAAATATTTCATTTTCCTTATTTTTCGACCTAATTAACCCCCTTTTTGCATCCCTAGTTTGACAAACTATGCACTTTCTCTGGGGTACTTTTTCTGCTTCTGCATTGGACACCTCCAACATATATCTTACCTATAGTGACTTTTGACCCTATAGGCCTATTACCAGTCTTACTCTTCTATTTCTTCCTTAGCTTCTTGAACCTCTAGTTCTGAAGTATCATTGGCTTCATTAGCCTCTACCTGATCATCATTTACTTCCTCAGCCTTTAGTTCAGCCTCTTTTGCCAATCTCTTAGCTTCCTCTTCAGCCGCTATTTGGTTGCTTTCTATTTCTTCTAGTAGGGCAGCCTCTTCCTTGGACCAAATTCTGATTCTGGCTTGATATCAATCTTCCAGTTAGTTAATCTAGCTGCTAGTCTTGCATTCTGACCCTCCTTACCAATGGCAAGTGATAGCTGGTAGTCTGGCACTATTACTATGGCAGACTTATTTTGCTTCAATCCACAAATACCTTTGTAACCTTAGACGGACTAAGGGCAGCTTCTATAAATGTAGATGGGTCATCACTATACTTAACTATATCTATCTTTTCATCTCCAAGCTCGTCAACAATATTTCTTACCCTGGCACCCTGCGTACCTACACAAGCACCAATTGGATCGATCTTGTCGTCTATAGACTTTACAGCCATCTTTGTTCTAGATCCAGCCTCTCTAGAGATAGACTTGATATGGACGATACCTTCCTGAATTTCAGGGACTTCCATTTCAAAAAGTCTCTTTACTAGGCCAGCATTAGACCTTGATAGTAATATCTGAGGATTCTTGTTAGTCTTGTTTACCTCAAGGACATAGAATTTCATATTGCTACCTATCCTATAGTCTTCACCCCTAATTTGTTCGCTCTGTAGTAAAACGCCCTCACCCTTACCTATTTTGGACAAATACTATCTGCTTGCCATCTCTTGATGAAGTCCTAGATATTTCTCCAGTTACTAGTTCATCCTGCTTTTCTAGGAATTCATTGTATGTCATTTCACGTTCAGCCTCTCTTATCTTCTAGAACTACTATCTGCTTAGCTGTCTGGGCCGCTATTCTACCAAAGTCTCTTGGAGTTACCTCATGCTCAATTATGTCACCAAGCTCATATGACTGGTTGATTTCCCTGGCCTCAGATAGCTCAATTTCTAGGAAGTTATCGTATAGGTCTGACTCGTCTGCAACCACTCTCGCGAATATACCTTTATATCACCTGTTTCCCTATTCATATCTATTCTGACGTTCTGGGCAGAGACCGAAGTTCTTCTTGTGAGGCAGATGTCAATGCCTGTTCTATAGTTTCTAGCAATACATCCTTGTCTATTCCCCTATCTCTTACAAGCTCATCAAGGGCCTGCATAAATTCTGTATTCATTATTACCTCCGATTTGTTACCTATTTAAAATACAACTGCCAGCCTTATCTGGGCAATTTCTTTTCTATCAAATTTCTTTTCTGTATCACCTATAGATACCACTACCATACCATCCTGATCAAGTCCTCTCAACTCAGCTTCAAACTGCTTAGTCTTAAGGTCTTCATCATTCTTATAAAGCTTAACCTCTACAGTCTTGCCTGCATACTTACTAAACTCCTTGTCCTTCTTAAGGACCCTGTCTATACCTAGTGAGCATACCTCTAGAAGTAGTTATCTTCTATATAGTCCTCTTCATCAAGTATGGGGTTTGTTCCTACTTACCTTTTTCACATTCGTCTAGGCCTATTCCATTTTTGATGGTCTATAATTACCCTTAGGTAGTATACACCTGCTTCCTTGACGTATTCCACATCAACAAGCTCATATCCAAAGCCTTCAACGCTTGGCCGAATCTTTTCTTCAACCCTCTGCTGCAATGTTTTTCTTCATAGCACACCTCCTATTCAATTGTCAAAATATTAAATTGTCTATATCAGGCCTATCAATATACCACTTTTAGTAGTGATTTGTCAGGCAATGATACCAGCATAGAAAAAATGTGAGCCAAAAATGCCTCACATTTAAAAACACATATTCAATACATCTATAATACCATACTTTTTAAGCATTTTCAAGGCATTTCAAGTATTTAGTTGAATCGTTTTAATTCATTTAGTTCAAAGGTCCACTGAGGTGTTACCATCTTACCAGCCTTCTTGACCTGGTCTAGGCTATACCAAGGACTCAATTCCTTATCAGCCTTGTTACTAGAACCTGGGTCTGCTGAGCTGGCATATATGACTGGGCTAGCATAAATACCTTCTGACCCTTATGGTTTTCAGCCATGTCTATAACCATAATAGCATGACCTACCCTCTTAGTCCCTGGAGTTCCTCCTCTTACAAAGACATCTCCTATCTGCATATCGTCAATATCTACATAATGAGTATCCTTTACCAAGGATAGGGTGCCACAGTAGCCATAGACAAGATTCATAAACTTCTTATATACAGCCTCTGAACTATCTGGTTCTGCCATCAAAAAGTACTGACCTGATTCAGGGTCTACCTGTATCCCTTGGTATACTTAGAAAAATCTGCCACACCTGATGATACAAAGTTAAACTTAATTTTGTCATACTGGCCTGATTTATATAGGTAGTCTCCCCTAAACTTAAAGCAAGCATCTGCACAGTGAAGGAGATTTTTTCCGCCTAAGTCTATATCAAATACTGAATCATATCACCCTCTGATGGTTTAGCCTTACCATTATAGTAATAAGACTTTTCTCCATATAACTTTTCCTGTCTTAAAAATTCTCCAAAATGAGTCATTGCAACTTTCACCCTTGTATAGCCCTCAGGCGTCTTGTACCTAGTCTCTATATTATCTCCATCCTTATTAACTAGGCTCTTGACCTGGCTAGTGCTTGTTTTAGTCCCCTTTGTGTCAGTGAAAGATTTATTTTCCCCACAGCCTGTAAGTGATATTGACATTCCTAGGCATATTGCTAGTAGTGTTAGGTATGATTTTTCCCAAGCTTTGTTTTTTTCTTTTTCATATTGTCCTCCCAAACAAAAATACGATGCTTGTAGTGGTCCCTTACCATCCAAGTGGGACCCCCTCATATATTGGCTTGTCCAACCAGGGCTGTCCTTATAAAAAAGACCCCCTACCTCATACAAGGCAGAGGGTCATTCAATAGCTATTTGATCACTCTGAATTTATATATTCAATTATATCACAAATTTACTTTAAAAGGTAGACCAATACAAAAATAAACATATGGCGCTACCAATAACACACTATCAAACCTGTCCAAAAACACCACCGTGCCTGGAATTAACTTTCCATAATCCTTGATTCCTACATACCTCTTAATTGCTGATGCAATAAGGTCTCCCATCTGGGCAATAATACTACCAAATATTGCTATAATTACCATTATGCCTATTGGAAGCTTGAATATTAGACCAATACTATACATGCAATAGTTGGTAGGCAATACCATCAATGCTTCCCTCTATTGTCTTTTCGAGGCTGGTCTTGGGCATTAGCTGCCTACCAAACCTTCTTCAACAAAGTAGGCGAAGGTATCTGTTAGAAAGGCAATTATAAATACCAACCAAACATATATATGGCCCCTATCAAGTCTTTCAGATATCAAAATGTATGTAGTTAAAAACAAAAGCATATGTACAGGTTCAGAGAAGGGTCAATGACAGGTCGATGACATCCCTCTTTTGTCTTAACACATATATAATCGCCACCAGAATAGTATGGACAATATAAAGGCATATGCGCCTGTATCAAATACAAATAGATTAGCTAAGAACATACATGCCACAAATGCATATCCAATCTCATATATTGGACGCTTTTTGGATTATATCAAATGCATTATAAAATTCATGTAAAGGACTACCCATAAGGACTGACCACCAAGATATAGTGGAAGCCCACCTAACACCACAAGTATTAGGAGTGGTAGCATAATCATTGCGGAAACCAATCTCTTCTTCATGAGTTCACCCCTACTTTATAGCACCAAAACGCCTATCCCTGCTCTGATAAGCAAAAATAGCCTTTTGTAGCTCCTTTTCATCAAAATCAGGCCAGTGGATATCAGTAAAATAAAACTCTGAATAGAGCTAGCTCCACAACGGGAAGTTGCTTTAGTCTCTGCTCTCACTCGTCCTTATAACTAGGTCTGGATCTCGGAGATTCATTAGTCGACAAGTGGCGATATAAAGATTATCACCAATATCATCTAATGAAATTTTCCCATCTACTAGGTCCTGACTGATATTCTTAACTGCATTTACCAAGTCATTTCTACCACCGTAATTTAGGGCAAGTGACATTACAAGACCGGTATTATCCTTAGTCTTTTCCTTGGCAAGGGCTAGTTCTTCTATACAGGCCTCAGGTAGCTTGCTAATATACCTATAGTAAGTATCTTGACATTATTTTTATGCAGTTCTTCTAATTCATTTTCTCAGATACTTGACCAAAGAGACCCATCAAGGCTGATACCTCATCTTTGGACGCTTCCAGTTTTCAGTGGAAAAAGGCATAGAGTGTCAGGTACTTCACTCCAAGTCTAGAGCATTCCTTTTCACCTTCCTTATAGTTTCTACACCAACCTTGTGTCCATAGGTTCTAGGCATAAATCTTGACTTGGCCCATCTACCATTACCATCCATAATGATGGCTATATGGGCGAGTACCTTGTCCAAGTTTATATCATAGAATAAATTTTCCATTTACACTTCCATTATATCTTTTCTTTATCAGCAGTTATCTGCTCAATAGTCTTGATGTACTTGTCGGTGATCTTCTAGACCTCATCTACTGCCTTCTTTGCGTCGTCTTTCAGCTAGTTCTCCTGCCTTTTCCATCTTCTTAATCTTGTCATTAGCATCTCTTCTTTCATTTCTGATTCTTACCTTGAAAGTTTCAGAAGCCTTGAGATGCCTTCTTGGCTAGTTCTTTTCTTCTTTCTTCTGTTAGCGGTGGCACTACTAGTCTAATTACAGAACCATCATTAGCTGGTGCTATACCAATATCAGACTCTGATATTGCCTTTTCTATAAATATGAATACTAGACTTGTCCCATGGAGTTATTGTTAGTATTCTACCCTCTGATACAACAATAGCAGCCATCTGGTTTACTGGTGTAGGTGTTCCATAGTAGTCACCCTTACCTTATCCAACATTGAGGCATGTAGCTCTACCAGCCCTGATAGTGCCAAATTCAAACTTTAAGGCCTCTATCGTCTTTTCCATTTGTTCTTCTAATTGAACATGAACATCCAGTTTCATATTTTACCTCCTATTATGCGTTATATATACGCCTAAATTTTTAATTTATTACTTATATTATACTACGATTTCACTTACTATTCTACTGTAGTACCACATCTTCTCCATAAACAACCTTAATTATATTTTCAGTATTTAATTCGAATACCTTAATAGTTATCTTGTTGTCCATGCATAAAGAAGTTGCAGTTGAATCCATTACCTTCAGCTCCCTATTAATAACTTCCATATGTAAGCTTAGTGAACTTCTTAGCATCAGCGTCGCTCCTTTGGATCCTTGTCATATACCGCATCTACGTTCTTGAAGAAGGATTACATCTGCCTCCATTTCAGCAGCTCTCAAGGCTGCAGCAGTATCTGTTGAGAAGTATGGGTTACCTGTTTCCTGCCCCAAATATAACTACCCTACCCTTTTCAAGGTGTCTGACAGCTCTTCTTCTGATATATGGTTCTGCTACCTTGTTCATTTCTATACCTGTCTGAACTCTTGTTGGCACGCCAATATTTTCCAGTGAATCCTGTGAGGGCCATGGCATTCATAACTGTTGCCAACATACCTATATAGTCAGCAGTCGTCCTGTCCATACCCTGGCTAGTTCTGCCTCTCCAGAAGTTTCCTCCACCTACGACAACATGCTCTACGCCCTACATCATTAAGCTCGTGATACCCTAAAGAGATTTCATTTACAACATCGTTGTTTTATACCAAATCAGTCCCTCCAGAAAGGGCTTCCCCACTTATCTTTATTAATACTCTCTTATACATTGGCTGTTCCTCATTTTTACTCCTCCTAACAATATCTTAAAAAGAGAACACAAGAAGTGTCCTCTTTAATTACAATTACTTCATCTGCTTAGCTACTTCTAGCAAAGTTTTTCTTCTCTTTTCAATACCTTCACCAACTTCGTATCTAACCATATTAGCAACGCTAATCTCACTAACTACTTCCTTAGCAACCTTAGCTATAAACTTAGATATAGTTAACTCAGAATCCTTTTTACGAGACACCTGGTCTACCAAGCATTCTTCTTTTAATTCCTTGTTTAATCTACCAACAACCATCTTTTCAACTATATTAGCTGGCTTTCCTTCATTAAGGGCCTGCTGAGTTAAGACTTCTGTTTCGTGAGCTATGTATTCTGGATCTACATCATCTCTTGAGATGTACTTAGGGTTCATAGCAGCTACCTGCATAGCTATATCCTTACCTAGAGTTAATACTCTTTCATCATTTGAGTCTGTAGCTAATTCAACTACAACACCAATTTTTCCACCACCATGGATATATCCAGCTACCTTACCACTAGTAGCTATTCTTTCAAATCTTCTTACATCAGCTTTTTCACCGATTGTAGCAACCCTATCATTTTTAATACATCCTTTAGAGCCTTGCCTTCCTTGTGGTTTGAAGCAAGAAGTGCCTCAACATCAGCTACATCTCCTTCTAGAACCATTTCAGCAACATCTGCTACAAAGTCCTTGAAATCCTGGTTCTTTGCAACGAAGTCAGTTTCTGAGTTTACTTCTACTATTGCAGCAACAGTGTTGTCAGCATTAGTCTTTATAGTTACTAGACCTTCACGCAGCTACTCTATCAGCCTTCTTAGCAGCCTTTGAAAGACCCTTTTCTCTTAATATATCAACTGCTCTTTTCCATATTTCCGTCAGCTTCAGTAGAGCCTTCTTGCAGTCCATCATACCTGCGCCTGTCGCTTCTCTTAATTCTTTACCATCTGTGCAGTTACAGCCATTGTAAAATCCTCCTAATAATATAATAATTTTTCCTATTGTATTCACAAAAATGGTAAGGGCATTGCCCTTACCATAAAGCTTTACATATTGAATGTAAGTTGATTACATTTCTTCTGTAGTTTCAGTAGTTTCTTCAGTTTCTTCAACTTCTACAGCTTCAGATTCTTCAGCTACGTCATCAAGACCTTGTCTAGCTTCGATTATGGCTCTAGCCATTGCTCCAGTTATTAACTTTACAGCTCTGATAGCATCATCATTTGCTGGGATTGGGTAGTCGATTTCATCTGGATCACAGTTAGTATCAACTGTTCCTATTACAGGAATACCTAGTCTGTGAGCTTCCTGAATAACTATGTTTTCTTTTCTTGGGTCTACTACGAATAGTGCAGCTGGTAGTTCAGGCATATCCTTAACTCCACCTAAGAACTTTTCTAGCTTTTTCCTTTTCTGCTCTTAGCTTGATTACTTCCTTCTTTGGTAGTACATCAAATGTACCATCTTCTTCCATTGCTTCCAATTCTCTTAACTTCTGGATTCTAGTCTTGATTGTCTTGTGGTTAGTTAGCATACCACCTAGCCATCTTTCGTTTACGAAGTACATACCACATCTCTGAGCTTCTTCCTTGATAGCTTCCTGAGCCTGCTTCTTAGTACCAACGAAAATTGGCTTACCAGTTTCTGCTACTTCACTGCATGAACTTGTATGCTTCATCAATCTTCTTTACTGTTTTCTGTGGGTCAATGATATATATTCCATTTCTTTCTGTGAATATAAACTTGGCCATCTTTGGGTTCCATCTTCTAGTCTGGTGACCGAAGTGTACACCAGCTTCTAGCAATTGCTTCATTGAAATTACTGACATTTAATTTTTCCTCCTTGGTTTTACCTCCAGCACGTTCTACTTCTAAAAACCCTATAGGCACCTTTTTAAGAATCCCGTTGCTGTGTTTATTTAATTTAGTTTTTAAAATAACCTCTATTATTTTAACATCTATACCTAGACCTGTCAAGCTATTTAGCCATTTTACTCATTCATTTTCTATAAGGCGGCCTGGTATATTTTAACTATGTCCTCCAGCTTTTAAATTTACAAAGCCCTGTATGCTTCCACCCTTGACATTGGCAGCATGTTTAGCCATTACTTCAAAGTTTTTCATCGTCTATACCTATATCAGTTAGGCTGGCAGGTATATTTAGGTCCTTGCAGAAGAAGTCCTGAGTAAGGTCTATTGCCTTATTTGCTATCTCATACTTATCTAAACTTGGGATCAAGACCCCACACATTAACACCATAATCAACAAAATTATCTAGTGTCTCATCATTTGGGACATACCTCATCCAGTGAGGAGTCAATATAGCAAGGCCCACACCGTGAGTCTACATCATAGTAGGGCACTTAACTCATGCTCCATAGGGATGGACTGACCAGTTATTAGCTGAGCCATTTGAAATCAAACCATTTTATTGCCCATGAAGAAGCCCACATCAGGTTGGCCCCTAGCCTCATAGTTGTCTGGTTCCTTACAGGCAATGGGTCCATAGTGGAAGCAAGTCTTTAAGATTGCCTCTGCAAACCTAGCCTGAAGATAGCCTCCTTTACATTTGTAAAGTAATTTTCAAATGTATGACTTATGATATCAGCCGTACCAGCAGCTGTGTGTGGCTGGAACTGTAAATGTATACTCTGGATCAAGTATAGAAGACTTTGGTAGGGTAATACCTGGCATACCTGTCCCTAGCTTCTGGTTAGTTGTCATGTTTGATATAACCGCTCCAGCATTCATCTCTGAACTAGGTAGCTGATAAAAGTCAAGACAGTAAAAACTGGGATTGCATCCTAATTTTTGTCCTGTCTAGAACAAGGTCCCAAGGGTCACCATCGTATTTTTACAGCAAAGCAGCTATGACTTTGGAGCAGTCAATTGAACTACCTCCACCAACTGCTAGGACTCCACCAAGCTGGTTTTCCCTACAGAGTTTGATTCTCTCTAACTGATTCAATCCTTGGTTTGGGTCTACACCGTCTAGTTCAACAAAATCTATATTATTAGCCTTTAGGTTGGCCACTACAGCATCATAAATACCATTTCTCTTGATACTGCCACCACCATATACTAGCAGTACCTTATCCGTATACTTTATAATATCCTTGCCTAGCTTTTTCAACTGACCCTTACCGAAGTGGATACTTGTATTTAGTGCATATTGAAATTGTACATGAAATTCCTCCTTTATTAATATGTAATACTCTTAATAGGCCTTCAATCTTTCTTATAATTATAGGCCTATCAGATATTTTATTTAGTTTACTTGTTATCAGCCCTGACTGTCTGGGTAGTCTTCAACCTTCTTAAGATCTTCAACATTGTCTATTTCCATCAGGTCATTTTTCTAGCTTTTTGATTGTGACATTTAGCTTATCCATATTATCTCTGACTACATCATCCCAGTATTTATTCTGGTAGTCCTCTATTTCCTCAATATTATCTAGTCTTTCCTTGATACATTGACCGTCCTTGTGGTCCCAATAGGACACACACACATGATATAGCCATCACCGTCACAGATGTCAATGGCCTTAACCTATCCTTATCATCTACTACGAGCTTCCATTCGTTTATAAAGTCCCTCCTTGTAACAAGAAAAAAATAAGTAGACCTGGTCACACTAGTGTCTATTATATTATTGTTCATATATATATCTCCTTCTAGGACATATGATCCTGGAAGAAGGTCTCTTACCTTATACATAGAATAAATATTGTTGTAGGTATCAAACTTTTCATTGAATACCAGCTCCACCCCATACTTGTCAACTAAATAGTCGAGGCATCTTTCTGGTAGCCCACTACTATTATTATATCGTTTATACCCTTATCTTTCAAAAATCTAACTTGTCTCTCAGTCATAGCTTCATAGCAACTTCAACCAGTGACTTTGGCTGCTTGTCCGTTATGGGCCTAAGTCTAGTTCCATGCCAGCAGCTAAAATAATTGCTCTCATATTCTTAACTCCTATTGTTATGCTTCAGCCTGGTCCTTGGATACCAATACTGATCCAATAATGATCAATACTGAACAAAATACCAGCCTTAGATTAAATTCTGTTCCCGAGGCTATAATGGATATTATCATGGCCCATATAGAATATGTAATATTAAGGCCCGTTGCCTTAACTGGTCCTATAGAATCTATGGCACTATAATAGCATAGATAGGATGCAGTCCCAATAAAAGGCTGTTATAGCTATAAATATCATTAGCTTGGATGAGATTATCTCCGCAGAAAGCGGGCTCCTTTATAAATAATACCACAATGATAACATATATAAAAGCAGAAGTCATCTGTCTAATCCATAAAGCCTCTACAGGTGTTATATCATCCTTCTGCCATAGGCACAAATTACGCTTTCTAGTGACCATGCAAGTACTGTTACTAGGGCAGCACCGAAGCCTAGGGGCAAAATTCTTCACCTCTACTTGACCTGGTGTATATCCCAAAATAATAATTGATAGGATACTCAAAAATAGGCCCCAACCATCCTTTTTGGATAGCTTAATCTTTAGAAATAGATAGCTGAAAAATGCACCTGCAGCAGGATACATGGCAGAAATGGACGCTGTATAGCTGGCTCCAATATTTTGTAATAACAAACATATGGCCATCATACCTATAGGGTCCTCCAAATAGGGCAGCTAAAATCACAAACCTACCACTCTTTTGACCATAAAAAGCTTTGGTGTATGTATAAAATCCTTCTAATAATAGAAAGAATGGTCATCCAAAAAGCGGATGAAAAGTCATGGAAAAGGCTCTACTATGGTGCAATGGCTATGGCCTGGGCTGTGGATGCAAAAGGGTGACTTAGCAAAATCACACCCGTTAATACAGTATCCATTCCCAAAAATACCTGATAGGAGCCGACAATACCCAAATTTCAAGTTGTTTCCTATAATTCTTAATCATTATATCCTCCGAACACATAAAATACTCATCTCTATCTCTTCTAGCAAAACTACTATAGCTAATATGAGACTACATATATATCTCATAAATTTTTCTATATTCTGTTTGGCCCTTTCATACCTCATTGGACCGTAGTCACCAAAACTCCATGGCCTCCTTGTAGACTGTCCATATTGACCTACAAAAAGTCTTGACAAATCTAAATAGAATTTTCTCCTCTTGGACTGGAGCTAGGCTTGTCTGACCCCCTTCTTCAAATCATAGTCTATACTAAAATACTTGTTCTTAAATAGGTCTTCCTCGTCCCTATTGAGTCACATTCTATAATATGTCCAGCTTCTGCCCACATTGGATCATTCATGCAGAATACTCCCAGTCAATAAGATAGTTTTTGTCTAAAGCCCCATGGTGATTCTCAGGAACTGTATCGTTGCTAGGCAGGTATATAGGTCCTTACCTATTTCATCTAATACTGCCTCTGGGGCGCTAACCTTCTTCCTTATAATCAGGTACTCATCATCATGGTAGAGACCCTTGACCTCCTCAACTAGCCCCTCATGCTTCTCTATCTCCTAAACACATTGAATTCATTATCAAAATCTACACGAAATGTAGCTTCTTTGGGAGATGGGCTACTATTTTCCATATTTTTCTTCCTTCTTGGCTGTTGTAGGGTTTGGGGTTTCTGCACTTTCAATGAGCTTACGCCTTGGTTCCTGTTTTCCTCATTAGAGTATGGATTTCTGTATTCAAGCCAGTATGCCCGCTATAATAGAGTTTGACTTTTCATTTATCCTACTAATCCTCTCTTGGTGCCAGCACCAGCTACCTAAGTATGTGGGCCTGACCATCTATATCAACCTTACAGTTTTTAGTGGTCATGCCCCCAGCAGGTTCAATCTTACCTATTTTTATCCTCATGCTAACATCAAGGACCTGAATTAGCTCATCCTTAATGTCTGCAAGCTGCATCTTGTCATCCCTTCTAAGAATGCTCAGAATATGCTTTGCCTTGGCATAGCAAAATTCTCCTTATTATTGATCTCATACCACATAGGTCATCTAGCTTAATATAGCCAACCTTGTATTCCCTACCTACATCAATTACTAGTATGCTCATAATCCATGATGGATTCTTATTTCTTTTATATTGGTCTAACATGCTTATTGTAAAAGGAGCTTGACAGTTTTGCTAAACCAACCAATTCCCCGTCCACCTACTAAATTGATGGATATCCTTAGATAACTTATAAAGCCAACCATCTCTTAACTCGACTAAAGGTTTTCATTTTCCAGAACCCGACTCAGACGTAATCAGCATAGTGGTTTGGTCTGAGAACCAGCCAAAGACTCTTTATAGCCCTTTCCTCAAATATCAGAGTTATCTGACATTGGGATGAAGTTAGCCCCTAATATAGTCTTACGTAGGACAAGGAATACTACTCCCCTGTACTTGTGCGTCATTTTCTACTAGTCTGTCTTTGCGTTGAGACATGTAATTCCTCATAGTAGTCAGACTTATAGCCTGCAACAACTATTATCTCATCTGGGTCCAAGTCTCAAGGGCTTCAATATTCTCTTTGCAACAGTCTCCTCCTTAATCTTTAGGAAGCCTGTGGGTTTACCAGTCGTCAATTGCCCTATCAGCCTATTACTGCCTGAGACAAGCCTTCTTGGTGCTGACTCAAGTTAATCCTTCTGTTTTGATTTTTCAACTATGAAGTTCTCAAGTACTTCCATGCCCTACTTGAGCTATATCCACGACTTTGAGATTAGGTGCTTTTACTATATAGTTTTCTTCTTCAGGTTCTTTACAATAGAGTTTACTGCAAAGCGATATACCAGACTCAGTCAGTCAGCATCCTCTGTGCACCTTTTCATTATTGTTTATCAACAATAAAATATCATATAATCTACTCATTTATCAACCCTTCAATAGATTTGTTCATTATATGAACATAAATTAAATATATTCTTTTCTGAAAATGTCAATATGGACAATATACTCAGGGGTTGACACTTGTAATCAATTTACTATTCAAAGAAGCTTGAAAACCTTAATTTTTAATCAAATTTAAATTATGTCTTCACAATGCGCAATGTATGGTATAATATAAGTATATATATATATTTTTGTAGAGGAGTGAATTATGAGACTACTTGTATCTAAATCTGCTAACGCTTCTTCCTTATGTTCAGAAAGGATATAAAAAATTCTAGAACTACTGTTGTGTTGAAAAACTTGGAACAGAAACAGAATATGGAAAAATACGGGTAGCTGACACTAAAGCATTGACCAGTTATATAGCCAGTTTGAATACAGAATAGAAAAGGAAAAAAAGACTGAAAGTATGTAGGTAAATGTGAGCTTTTCCTCAGCAAACCATAAGCAATCGTCAAGAATATTTAACGGAGGATACCTACCACTTCAATCAATTTACCATAGTCTTTGAACTTAATAAGATTTGTAAAAAAATAAAGTTCAAACGGTAAATTCAAAATATCTTAATAGTATTCTTTCAAGATTGATATACACTGAATTCTTTTTCTGGTTCCAAACTCAATACATTCAGAAGAATCTAAAAGTTTGGTGAGATCCTGAATTTGACCTACATCATCAGGTCTGTAGAAACAACGATGTTCTGAATAAAAAGAAAGTGACTATATACAGTCACCAATTGGCATAAAAATAGCACCAAAGTTACTCAAAAGAAACGCTGGTGTTCTTTACTATGACTGTACAAACTATTTCTTTGAAATCGAAGAAGCTGATGATGAAGGTCAGCAAGACAATACGGAGATCAAGAAAACAGACTGTCCGACGGAGTGCAGATAGGTTGTTATGGGATGGCAATGTGTAAGTGTAAAATATAAACTGAACAATTAGTGGAATATAATAATGTACAAATAAAGAAAAATGATACTGTATTCGTGGGGAGTAAATGCATGAATACAGTACTATTAACTCAACTAAAAATATTAAAAATGAGCGACATTAAACCAAATTTTCAGGCTTGCAGGGATTTATATAGAAATGGACAGTATTAAAAAAATACTGAAGGATATGAAGGAAAACCTAAAATAGATATAAAACTAGTAAATTAGACAAATATAAAGAAATTAATAGTATCAAACTTGCAATTAAGGTCAATGTCAGGTCTGTTTATGAATATTTAATATCTGAAATAGTTTGACATTGGGACTTATCTCTAATTTGTAAGTATGTTAAAAGAAGGTTTGAAACCAGTAAAACTCCCAAAGTTTCCCACGATATGAAACGTCACACCTGGAATACAGAACCAAGTTGATTGGAAAGAAGATATATCTATAAAAACAAATTCGGAAAAATATTCGTTTCACGTTTTTTAGCTACAAATTGGGTTATTCAAGATATCCAGTCTTCGTTTCAAGTCAAGTCGTACAGAAGATGTAATTGACTGCCTGTGCATCTTTTATACTACGGTGGCGTACCTAGAGATTCTTTTTGACAACATGTCGTCACTTGCCAACTTTTACAGATGGGCGTGCAGCAATTAGTCCTAAAGCTACAGGCTTTCGCAAGAGTTTTTAACTTTAAAATCAAACGATGTAAACCATGTCATCCTTTCACTAAGGAGGCAGGTTAGGCTGCAAATAAATTCATTCGTGGATACTGCCATATGAAGGCGAGTTTGAAACGAGAAAAGATCTGGTGAAATATTGTCTGGTATAAACAAGAAAAGTATGCACTAGTTTGCTATGAAACAGGACTTACACCAGTACTATTGCTGCAGAAGCGAGAGTACCTACAACCACTGCCTGATATATAAATATCGTGGAATCCTATGCAGCAAAAACTCGACGCACGACCGTCACAAAGATTCCATGATTACCTGTTGGGTTACTAAATACTCTGTTTCACATCCAATATATTGGTAAAAACATGTTGCCTATCTGTCCTGCCAAAAGATATGTTATACATATATTACATAGCACAGATTTGCTAACCATGCACAGTACTCAGTAACCGAGGGATTAAAGTACAAGAGAACATTACAAGCAGCTACTCAAGTATTCTATCCAAAAATGAAGATTCTATAGATGGAGTTAGCTGAGACAACTAATTTAAGGCAGATGGATGAATTTCTTTAAGGAGGAAAAATATGTCATCACATCAAAGAAATTAGTAAATGGTCTAGAAGAGATTGGTACAATATGTATTCGAGATCATATTCGTTACCTATATGAGATCTCGTAAATGGGGTTTGACACTTGTAATCGAATTTACTATTCAATGGCTTGAAAACACTTAATTTTTGTCAAATTTTAAAATTTATGTCTTCATAACGCGCAATGTATGATATAATATATAGTATATATATTTTTGTGAGGTGAATTATGAGACTACTTTTGTATCTAAATCTGCTAACGCTTCTTCCTTCTATGTTCAGAAGGATATAAAAAGAAATTCTAGAACTACTGTTCTTTGTTGAAAAACTTGGAACAAGAAACAAGAGATAATGGAAAATACAGGTAATGACGCTAAGGCTTGGTAAGCTTGATTATATAGCCAATTGAATAGAATAGAAAAGGAAAAAAAGACTGAAATTATCTTAAGTGAAATATGAAGCTTTTTCTCAGCAGACCATAAGCAATCGTCAAGAATATTTAGCAGGGATACCACCACTTCAGTCAATTTACCATAGCCTTGAACTTAATAAGATTTGTAAAAATAAGTTCAAACAGTATGATTCAGTATAATCTTATTACATTCTTTCAGATTGATATACACTAAATTCTTTCGGTTCTAAACTCAATGCATTCGAAGAATCAAAGTTTATTTGAAGATCACAATTTGACCTACATCAGGTCTATAGAAACTCTTGATGTTCTGAATAAAGAAAGTGACTATATACAGTGCAATTATAAAATAGCACCGAGACCCATAGAAAACTTCAGAGTATTCTTTACTATGACTGTACAAACTATTTCTTTTAAAATCGAAGAAGCTGATGATGAAAATTAACTAAGACAATACAGAGATCCAAAAGAAAGCAGACCTAATCCATTGGTGCAGATAAGGGTTGTTATGGTGTAATAGAACCACTAACCTTTAATGATATAACCAGTGGAAACTATTGAACAAACCACTCTTAGGCCTCTTGAAAAATAATCGAAGATTTAATCTATCTAAAATTCATGATGCTGATGCTGGTCTTTCGAGTAATGCAAATATAAAATTACAACTCTATCAAGATGAACACATAACTACACGCAGAGTCTTAAAAAATTAAACATCTTCAAGAATGGTCTCTTGATCTAATGGTTTGGAAAAATACGACTCTACTACATCATATAATATCAATAGAAATTGACGAGGAAAATAGGATACTATATTCTATAAGGAAAGATGGATAAATGAAAATGGACTTGAAGAAAACATAGTAACATACATTATAATGCAGAGACCATAGAAACATTAAGATCAAATCAGATACACAGAGCTAATGAACTAATAAAAAGGTTCTCTAGCTGCTAAGAAAATTCGATAATGATATAGAAGGTTCATTCGCGAAACAAAAGTTACATCAGATGGAGAAATCGCAGATAGGTCAATAGTAAGCCTTGATGAAAACAAAATAATACAAGAATCCCTGTAGTAAAGCTATGCTGTTATTTACAAGCATGAGGCTGAAGCTCATGAAATGGCTCAAATAAATAAAAACGGATGGCAAATAGAGAATGTTTCAGAATAATGAAGAGAGTGAATTCAAGAGACTGAACCGATATATCTTAGCAATGATGAAGATAAGCTCATTTTCTTATTTGCGCGCAACTCTTACGGTATATAGAATCCTTGAGTAAAGTTGGGAAATAAATGATGGTGATAACTTCTAAAACTCTGCAGTGGACTGTGCTTAAAAACTAAGCAGAATGACCTATACCAGCCCGTTTTAAATAGGAACTCAGATAAGTGATGATATCTTCAGTTTTTGAATATAGGCTGGGCGTAAATTATAACAGAAAAATATGAAAAAAAATTTTAAAAGCTACAACAAATGAGAACATTACGCAAAATTTAAACATAATATAAAAAGTAAGGTATTAGTGATACTAGCCTTTGGCACATCATCAAAAGTGTCAAATACAGGATTATATGAACATAAATTAAATATATTCTTTTCTAGAAAATGTCAATATGGACAATATACTCTATCAACTTAAAAGTATAGGCTCTGTCAAATAACGTTGGTGATAATTTAAATCAATAAAATCTATTAAATTATGCGGCAGCATCCACTAGCAAACTTATAGCTATGGATGTTGCCCTTTGTATCTTATACCTTTCCACAAAGCATTATCCTTGCCTTAAAGATTTCTAAAACTCCTATATCCGTAGGATACTCTTTTAATTACCTTTATCTTATTATTCTTACCCTCCACCATAGCATTTCCGTATAGTCATATTTCAGTGAATTTACCACATATTTTCTAAACTTTTTAAGGGTTTTGTACTCTTTCCAAAACACATCGGTACTTTATCAGTCCTAGTATTTAGAATGTCTTCAAGCATAGCCACCATTATTAGATATACTTAATAGGAAGTTTTGATAAAAAGTCATGAGCTTCTTTTAGGTTGAAATTTTCTAACATGTAGTCTAATATGTCAACTGAACTAGTCATATTTTTAAAGTGTATGTTCTTGTAAAAATATACTGTTTAATTCAGTTCTTTGTAAGTGGTATTTTTCCAGTATCTCTTCAGTATTTATACTCTCTAGACCTGGTATGCAGCTTCTTCATCGTTTTTATTCTTAGCTTGTTTTAACTCCTTGTCAAGAGCTGTACTATGTGGAATTTATCAACTACGATATTGGCATTTGGAAAGACCTTCTTGTAGGAATCAATATATGGCCTATACATGTCTGTGATCACATATTCTACCCTTTTTTCACCTTTGAAAGGAATGTAATTAAAATACTCAAAGAGGTATCTTTTGCCTCCTATCTGCCAGATATCAAAAATATGACCGCCTTCATCGGTTAAATTCACACTCATAGACGCGTCAACTGTATTTACTGACTTGAATTCGTCTATTGATAGAATCCTAGGAAGATAATTTTTCTTCTCTATCTTCAGTTAAACGGAGTATTCGCGCAACACTAGTAGGAGATACACAGTGTTCTCTTGCAATCAGGTCCATTGACTTAGTCTCACATAGGGTTTTAAAACTATAGACCTCTAACATCATTCGATATGAAGCACCCCTTATCTACGATAGGTGTTTTGGCCATAAATGTTGACTCATAATGCTTTGCAGAAAAACCTCTGCTTTTTAACCATCAATATCAAAGGGTTTGTATTAACCCTATTAAAAAGTATTTTTACAGTCTGACTCCATTTTAGTTATGTCATAATTTCGTTGACTATACACATTTAGGGCAGCAAACTGGCCTATGTAAACTTTCCCCTTAAGACTGTATATTCTATCATAATGTTTTCTTTTTCGTTACCTAAAATTACTAAATTTTTATCGTTAATCCCTAAGATTTCTGTTATACCAGCATTAGAACACTATCATTTCTCCTTTTTATTTTGTGTGATTTAAATTCTTTGAGATTTGATGTGTGTTCTATTTTTTCTAAAAATTTAGCGTTGGGAGAATTTTCTCTCACCAACCTCAAATATCTCTAATATTATACAACCAAAAGTATACGAAAACTAGAACATTCTAAAGGCTTTAATCTTTAAATAATATTTAATTATTTTTCTTCTTCTTAGAGTTAATGCAAGTCCCATAAGTTAGTTAAAACGAGCTGCTAGGTTTAGTAATGCAGATGAGCTAGTAGTTCAGTTTTGCTAGTCTACTACTTCCTGAATCAACTGCCTGAACAGATTTTCTGAATCAACTACCTGAACAGTTTTTCTGACTGCCACCTGAACTGTTTTCCTGGTTCTTAGCTTACCTAGTTCATGGCTTACCCTGGTTCATGACTTCACCTGGTTCACCTGGCTTACCTGGTTTACCTGGTTCACCTGCGCCTACAAAGCTTACCTGGTTCACTTGGTTTTGACCTGGTTCATTTGGTTTTACCTGGTTCATTTGGTTTTACCTGGTTCACTTAGCTTACCTGGCCTATATGGCCTATATAGCTTACCTGGTTCGTCTGGCTTACCTGGTTTATTTGGTTCTCTAGCTTGCCTGAGTTCGTCTAGCTTACCTGGTTCGTCTGGCTTACCTAGCTTATTTGGTTCTATGGCTTGCCTGGTTCGTCTGACTTACCTGGCTTATTTGGTTCTTCTTTTAACTTGAGATGCAAATTACATTCTTATCTTGTTCAACTACTTTTTCCTGTTGTAGGGTCTGATGACTTAAGATGTCCTTGGTTATCTACTTCTCCTACTGTATAGTTTCCTGCTGGTACTAATACATAAGTTTTACCATCTTTTTCCAATTTCGTTTGGTCTATTATCTACTACTGTCATAATCAAGTCAACTGGTTGTTGATCCATATCTTTTACAGAGTTTTTAATTCATTTCCTTCTGTATCTTTATAATGAACATATACATTACCTTTTTGGTTGTGCTGGATCTGGTTGTGGTGCTGATTCTTCTTTAAGTTTGTAAATATAAGTTACATTCTTATCTTGTTCACTACTTTTTCCTGTTGTAGGGTCTGATGACTTAAGATGTCCTTAGTTATCTACTTCTCCTACTGTATAGTTTCCTGCTGGTACTAATACATAAGTTTTTACCATCTTTTTCAATTTCGTTTGGTCTATTATCTACTACTGTATCATAATCAGAGTCAACTGGTTGTTGATCCATATCTTTTACAAAGTTTTTAATTCATTTCCTTCTGTATCTTTATAATGAACATATACATTACCTTTTTGGTTGTGCTGGATCTGGTTGTGGTGCTGGATCTTCTTTAAGTTTGTAAAATATAAGTTACATTCTTATCTTGTTCAGCTACTTTTTCCTGTTGTAGGGTCTGATGACTTAAGATGTCCTTGGTTATCTACTTCTCCTACAGTATAGTTTTCCTGCTGGTACTAATACATAAGTTTTACCATCTTTTTCAATTTCGTTTGGTCTATTATCTACTACTGTATCATAATCAGAGTCAACTGGTTTGTTGATCCATATCTTTTACAGAAGCTTTTTAATTCATTTCCTTCTGTATCTTTATAATGAACATATACATTACCTTTTGGTTTGTACTGGATCTTCTTTAACTTCTTTATAAACATAAGTTATAATCTGATTTTGGTTTATCAACTTTTTCCTGTTATGTGGGTCTGATGACTACAAGATGTCCATGTTTCATCTACTTCTACCTACTGTATAGTCTCCTGCTGGTACTAATACATATGTCTTACCATCTTTTTCGATGTCGTTTTGGTCTATCATCTACTTCTAGTCGTAATCAAGTCAACTGGTTCGTGATCATATCGGTGAAACTGGTGTCATCTCGTTTCTGTGATCTTTATAGTATACATTACCATTTTCAGTCTGTGCTGGATCTGGTTTCATTGCCTGCTGGATGCTTCTTTAAGTTTGTAAATATAAGTTCACATTCTTATCTTGTTCAGCTACTTTTTCCTGTTGTAGTCGTCTGATGACTTAAGATGTCCTTGGTCATCTACTTCTCCTACATGTATAGCTTTCCTGCTGGTACTAATACATAAGTTTTCATCTTTTTCAATTTCAGTTTGGTCTATTATACTACTGTGTATCATAATCAAGTCATATTATCTTGTATCCATATCTTTTACAGAAGCTTTTTAGTTCATTTCCTTCTGTATCTTATAATGAACATATACATTACCAACTTGTTTGTATACATAAGTTATTGTTGATTTTGGTTTTCACACTTACCTTTAATTGGATCAGACTTTCTCAAGACGATCATTTTTCATCAACTTTACCTGCTGGATAATCTCCCTTTGGTACTATCTTATATGTCTTACCATCTCTTTTCAATAAGTGTCAGGTCTTTTCACTGTTTCATCTGCCATTATATGAGCGTATCATATGGTGACTTTGGTGTGTGTCTAGGATCTTGAGAGTTTATTACCCTGTCTGTCAACATACTCGTGTTTTCAACTTCACACTAGTTTGCAAATAATAGTTTGCATCAGACAGACCCATTTGGTGGAGTTGGGTGACAGGTGGTGTTGAGAATGAAGAGAAAAACTGGCCTGTGGTGGCTGGAACTCTGAGTAACTCGCAGCAATTACGTGCTGTCATTATTAGCATAGCCACCTGGTGTAAGAGAGGCATCAGGGCTTTGTAAATGGTTTATCACATTGTTTCCCATGTGTGTTTCTTTCTCGGTATTTGAAAACCAACCAGTTACAACAAAGAGATCTGTCTTACCTGCTGTTTCAGTAGCTTCAATGCCGTGAAAGTATCAGTTTTACTATTTACTTTAAGTAACTTTACTTTCCAAAGCTGTCCATATTTCTCTGCGGGCGTTTTGCTTTGTGTAAATAGTAGTGTATTTTGAAACATCTGTTGATCAACATCATCACCTGGGATTAATATCAACTTCTGATGGGTCGGCATAAATGTTAGTTACTATTGAACTTTGAATCTACAACTTCAAATACGTTTAACATAGTAATAGTTAGCTCCACCTTTAAGTTCAACTAATTTTTGACCTGCAACATGTCCTAACACAGACCAGTTTTTGGTTGATTCTTGTCAGTCTTTAGCTGGGATTCTTTCATATTTTTAATATCTCTGTTATCAGAAGCATTATATTGCTGACCAAATACCTTCTTGAACATATTTTTGTAATAACTCTTTCTTTCTTCCTGTTGGTGTATAAAGTTGTCCTCTTCAGTGTATTTGGCATCGTCTGACTCGATCAATTTCTCTGTAGTAAGTTATTGCTAGGTTTTTAAATGGTACTGTAGTTTGAATATTTTGGTTTGTCTTCGTTTTCGTTTCCTGGAAGTTCAGTATCACGAACTGAAGTGTTTCATACTCAAGTTTTGCATGTACTAATAGGAATGTTAAAGTACCCAGGAGTTGGTCCATTTGCAGGTACATAAGTCAATATGTTTGTAACCCCTGCAACGTTATTTGTAATGTAGCTTGGTGATTGGATATCACTATCTCCTGCATTAAGTTCTCTTGTATAAACTTCAGCACCTGTTGATTTTTAACTATACGCAAGTATACTTTTGGATTTGATCCAGGATTACCTGTGATAGCATCTATCTACAGAAAGGTTTCATAGTAATCAAAAGTTGTTTTTAGTTCCTGTGTTAGAGTCTGTTCTGAGTGTGCAAAACTCCAAATGTGTAACGACTGGTATTTGGATCCAAATACGCCTTCTGTTTTATTAACGAGCATCTGCAATAGAAGCATTATTTGGATCTGTGTCATTACGGTGTTGTTGTACATTCTCTTCAGCTTCGAGACTGTGTATACCAGTATTTAAATAGCAACTGATTTCCCACCTAGTACCATACTAGTGGATGGTAGAGGAGCTTAAAAAGCCTTTTAAAGTCTTTTTCGCTTCTAATCCTCCTTTTCCCCCTATTAAATTTTAATGCTTATTCTTAATAATAAAATTCTCAAACAAAATTTATTAACATTATACCATTTTATGTGTAGTCAAAGCAAATTCGATAATTTATCCATTAATTTTTCTTTCCAAGTAGTAGATAAGTGTCATAAAAGCTCTTAATATTTGACACTATTATTATACATTTTTAATGCAATTCTCAAATGTGAAAATATAAGTATCAAAATATAAATAGGACTAATCACTACAAAATATTGGTTGTTATTATATATTGGGTTAATAAATATTGATTTGTAATTAATTGCTTCCATGAAATTTTTGTAAACCAAAAAAGACTATGATAGCTGGATTAGTTATAGTTTTTCTTTAAGATATCCATTAGATTTTACATAAGTTAAAAGTTATGGATAAACCTCTTCATAAAGTAAGTATAGCTATAAATGCAAAAGGTAACAAACATAAAGCATCTCTTGAATGTTACCTTTATAGTCAGGGTATTATATTGGATCAAATTATCACCAAGTTAATTTTATCGCAATCAATCAAAAGGCTTTTAACGCTATACTTGGGTTGGCAAATTCGATTCTTTCTTTGCCTTCTAGCTATACAGGTCTAAAATATAGGGAACCCTCTCCTCTTCTGGTGGTATCTCCATATAGTCTCCATATAGGTCTTCTAGGTGGGCATGAACGTCTCTGACTTCCGCTGACACCCTTCAAATTCCAATACTTGAAAAGGGGAAAGATCTGGTCCTTCTTTTTACAAAAACTCCCTAGTCATAAATGGTGTATCTACTCCATAAACTGTATAGAGCAGCAATATCAAGCAGCACCTAGCTATCACAATTCTCTGGGCTGAATTTTGTAGAATATCTTTATATGGTCTCTTAGTTTTGTTGGCTTAGACTTTCTAAAAGATATCTTGTGCATAAATTTACCAATCTTGAATCTATAAGTTTATCGTTCATAAGGGTCCATAGGAAATATATCCACAAAGGTTCCAAGAACAAGGCAGTCAAGCCTTTCAAATCCAGAAAAATGACCCAAATAGAATATTTTTAAAAATGAAGGTTGTATGTCAACATCCTTCTGTGACCAATCCATGCAATCCTTATTTTTCATGGAGTCCTCGGGTAGCTGGTTCTTGATGACCATCCTCAAACCTATTGTGATCCTTTCTCTCATCATACCTTATATCACAGTCATCATCCACATGGTATAAAAGCCTGCCTCTTCGCACCAAGTAGGGGTTCCTGCATCTATCCAGTAATCTATATTGGCTGTCTGGCAAATCTGGTCTATGACCTTCCATTATTTCCTAATATTGCTAGCTGTAGCTTTCTTGGTTTCGCTCTCATCACTAGCTATTGTTGTTTCAACTTTGTCCTTAAACATAGCTATATTCTCTTCCTTTAAATGACTACTAGACCCTTCAAAGAGGGCCTAGTAGTTATATTTAATGTTATTAAACTCTTTCAGAGGGCTTTATACCAGTTTCATGGTCCATTCAGTTCTGCTTTTCAAACTTGGATCTTCAACCCTTTTCTACTTCAGGGCTAATGTTTCTGTCTTGATGTAGTCCTCAGTCAGCAACGTTCGCTATATCATTGTCTCCATCAAAGTATACCTTGATGTTATCCAATACTTCGAATCATTTGACTTTTCGGTTAACAGCACCTTTGTTCTAAACTCCTGTAAGCCTTCACTGATAAGCTCTGGACAGGTTGGTTTCTAGGATCACGAATAGGTTGTTTTCCATAGAAACGTTAAAGCCTGGCAGATAATATTTATTAGGATATCGCCTTACCAGAATTCAAATTCCTGCCCTTCAACATCGACTCTACCTTTTGACCAGACTCTACCTTGGCAACTACCTCATGAGCATTTGGAGGCCATCTATTACCTTACAAATGCATTTATATTCTTACCAAGAACTGGTCCTAGTACCTTGAAGTTTGGCTATAGGTTAAAGTTCATAAATTCACCTAATTCCATGGCAAACTTAACCTGCTTAACATTTAGCTCTTCTCTTATGATTTCAACAAGATCTCCTAGAGTAGCTTCATGCCTGCATCTACAAGGACACCTCAGCGATTGGCTGTCTTTACCTTTATCTTAGCATTTTCTCTAGCAGCTCTACCAAGAGTTACCAGATCCTAGCATGTCCTCTTTCTTCAAAGAGCTGGATCTACCAAGACTAGCATCACATCTTGGGTAATCAGCACAGTGAACTGAGTACTCACCAGTTAGGTTCCTATACATTTCTTCTGATAGGTATGGTGAGAATGGTGCTATCATCTTACAGAAGTCTCTTAACACTTCATATCGAGGTGTTGTAGACTGACTTTCTTTGTCTTCAGTTAAGTCTGTTCCCCAGAATCTTCTTCTACAGACGCTTCTGATATGCCACCAGTTAGATGGGTCATCATTTTAGGAATTCTGTCATTCTGTCTGATTGACTTGTCAACTGAAATATCTCTGGGTTCTCTTCTGGCCTTTCCTTCTTTGGGTTGTTGAACTTGAGATAGGATCACATCTCTCTAGTTCTGTGGTCTATCCTTATATTCTACAAAGAGAGTCCATTTGTTTAATCCATCAATGTATTTGCATATAGGGTAAAAGTTATAAGTATTCTTCAGTGTTCCTATAAACTTGTGACATGATTTCCTTTAGACCATCTTCGATCAGGTATCTCAATGGAGTCCATGGTGGTGATACATAGTAGTAATTACCATCTCAAGGCATCTGCTCCCTAGCTTGTCAAACTTGTTCAAATGGATTGATTGTGTTGCCTATATATGAACTTTTGACATCTTCTTGCCGTTCTTGTCCAATACTAGGTCCTGTAACTGAAGACATTCTTGCAGCAGGACTTACCAGTCGCAAATGTAGATACAGCTGAGTGAAAGTGAAGATAGAACCAGCCTCGTACCAGGTCACAACGCCTTCTGACAGATATGAGTCGGCTGGGGAATGAGTTCAGTCGAAGTTTTCCTTATTTTCAAATGGGTAATGCTCTGGGCCAAAAGGCATGGCTCCTGAGTCGAACCAACTTAGTCGATTACCTCTGTTACCCGCGTCGTTGTTCCACCACAATCTGAGGCGTGGGTGAACTTCATCTATATATATGGTCTGCAGCAAGCTCAATGGTCTTCGGATACTACATTCTTCCACAGCCAGCTCCAGCTAATTCTTCTCTTGAGCCCTACTGTAGTCTTGCAGCCACATTCACACTTCCAAACTGGTGATGGTGTTACCCCAATACCCTAGTTCTAGAAATAGCCCAATCCTTTGGCTCTTCAAGCCAGTTGCAAATCTACCTTCTACTGACTTGGTCTGGGAACCAGTTTACACCGTTGACTGTTTCCTGTAGCTTGTCCTTTAGCTTAGTCATTTTCGTACCATCGGGATTAGCATATTATACAAGTGGTGTAGAGCATCTCCAGCTTAGCGAGGATGATGTCTACCTCTAACTTGGAGAATAGCTTATCTGCAGCCTTACTAACCATGATTGTTCAACATCTAGACCTTCTTCCATTACGAGATTTGCCCTTCCATGGAGTCGTAGTGGCTTTACCTTCACTTTCCCATCAGCTGGCTGAATTAGAGTACTAGCAATTCATATGCTCTAAGTTGTGTCATCATCTTCACCAGCTTCAGCGCTGTATGTGCTATACCTGTACCCGATGAGTAGTGAGTTACATAGTCTGCACTGTGACGAAGAAAGGCCTTGCCTTCAACTTCAACAAAACACGGCATTAACTGTTCATATTCTTGATATTCTGGGTCTTTACCGCTTTGAAGGTTTCTAAAAGACTTGCATTCCTTATCGCCTGGGTGCTGTTTTCTGACAGGCTCCAGCTGGGTAGCCCATATACCTCGTCCTCAGCCTCAACCTTCACGCATAGTCAACTTCTGGATTAACAGTTAGGGCAACGCATTTGATGGTAGTGTCAAGGAGTAGTTGTCGTGCGAGAAGTATTCATTTCTGTTACCCTTCTAAACTTATGCAGCTAGTGTATTTGACTTGATTTCCTTATAGCCCTGGGCAACCTCATGAGATGCAAGACCCTGTTCCACATGTGGACAATATGGTAGAAATCTTGTGTCCTTCATAAAGTGAGGCCTTCCTTGTTGAACTTGTACTAGGATCACCACAGTGAGTTTCTATATAATCTTTGTCTCAGTAGCAATATAAGGATCATCCAAATCTGTAGCGTATGCCCATTCTCTCAGACATCTTTCTCATTCTTTTTCATAAAGTGAAGACAGAGTCCCTACCACACTTGCTGCGAATTCTTCTGTACACCATAGTCTTCTGTGCCTTCTAACTTGTCTGATAGGCCTGGCTCCTTTTCTGCCTGTAACTCCACCAGGTGAGCCATGATATCCCAACCAGCCTTTCTTGGTGCCTTGCAGCCACTCATTTGTCTTATAACGGCAAGCCAATCCTTAAGTGTTCTTGAGATTGCGTGGTGAATACCCTGGATTACCGTGGCTGTTGGTGGTCCTTCAAAGAATACATAAGTCGGGTCATTTTGCCTTTTCAGCACCTTTTCTAATATATGTTATCTTCTGCCAACGCTTTAACGTTAAGCTCTTCTGCTTGGGCAGTGTGAGCAACTTCATGCAGTTTCTTAAATACGAGTCTTATTTTCCATATTTGCTGTTTCCTCCCTTTTCGCGCTCTGCTGAGATAGTTTTAACGAATACATACGTCGCCTTGATTAATCAAAGGGACGGGGTCAAATCGCGATTACCACCCTAGTTCCTGGAGAGAGCCCAGACACTCTCCGGTCAGTATCGGAACCACGTCAGCTTAATCAGCCATGGCTTTTCAGTGTCCAGCTCCGGAAGCTGATGATCTTCATTCAGTCATTCATATATCGGCTCACACGCCTGCGACTCGCTTAAAGGAAATCATGAACGCTTCTCTCTTCGTCAAAGCTGTCTTTAAATTCCTATGTTATTGATTATATTGCATAAAACCTATTAGTCAATATCTATTAGAATTGTAAAATTCCAATAAAAACGTTATTCTTTGAATACTATTTTTATTATTTTTGATGGATGCAAATAATATTACGACATAGGAAGTAAAACTAGTTCGTGCATAAAAGGCTGTCAAATAAAGTTACATGTTGAGACTTTTCCCTAGGTCTGTTGTCAGCTCCATTATATTTTCAATTGAACTGCTTCGAGTCCATTTTAGCTAAATCTGTATTCTTCGGATAATATTCCTCAATAATCCATTTGAATTTTCATTACTTCCTCTTTGGCATGCGCTGAATATGGATCTGCAAATGAGAAGTCTATTCCAATATCCTTAATGTTCTTTGTAACAATCAGATTCTTTTCCTCTATCGTATGTATAGCTTTTTAAAAGCTGATTTTAGTAGAGGTTTTATTAATCATCATGGCTTCAGCACGGACTCATTACTCCTATCTTTTCATTGAGTAATGCAACATAGAACCTTGATTTCATTTCAATAAAAAGTAGCCAAGTAGTCTTTGCTCTTTCTGCCTTTTTGTAATAATTTGATATCTTTATCTTTATTTGCCTCAACAGCACTGAATAAATGTTGTTGCATCTTTTTCAATTCTCTAGAAATAGTAGTGAGTGATGAAAGCCTAAAATTTTCTCTATTCTTCTGAAGAATAGCCCTCTTATTTTCAATACCTCTATCTTATTTCATATCATTTAGTGTAATATGTTTATAGCTCTTACTAACCTCCGTGTGTGTTTTTATCGTTAGTAACATTTTACACGACAGTTAGTATGAGTTTTAATTATTTAAGATGTCGCATTTAATTTTTACAACTTATTATAAATAAAAATTTATAAAAGCTGTAATAAAAAGTTAAAAATCCTAATATTATCACCAGCTAAATTTGGAACAATAAGGATGAAATCTTTTGGGTTCTTTAGTCCATCCATAAATAACCCAAATTAGACAAGAAATTGAAGCTGTGAGCGGTTGCCGAGGCAGGCTTTTCTCCTCTAAATTAGCGATAATTTGAGGAATATAGGGTTAAAAAAACACGAAAACCCCAATAAATGCTCCAATTGAACCAACAACTAATGTTAATTTTTCTTTTTGTTCATAAAAATTATCTCCTTTTTATTTTAAGCTATATTTATACGTGAACTGCTCCCTTTTTAGAAGTGGGAGCTTCTTGAAATCATCTGCTTCTGTTAGCCAAATATGTTACCAAGCTCTTTGGGCAGTCCCTGCCCTGATGTACTAGTATATACTATATAAAAATTATCATTTCAAGTTATGTTCTGCAATTCATCTCCTTCTTGTAGAAGAGGATATGAATTGCTAGACATTGAACAGGTCAGAACTACTATTTACAATGAACTTAAACGCGGTAGCGTAGAACAAATATGGCCGCAAGATCATGGTCTATTATCCTGATGCAGGACAAGCTCAGTATAAAAGAAACAATGTAGATTTTTATGGAGAAAGTAAAACAAAAGTTTCAAAAGTATTCAAGACAATGACAAGTGACAATGGTTCAGAGTTTTCAGGACTAAGTGATATTGAATCACTCGTATTCATATAATTCTGTCATCCCTATTCTTCATTTGAAAGAGGTAGCAACGAAAGGCATAATGGTATATTGAGATAATTCTTTCCTAAGGGTAGAAGTATAAATGACTTTAGTGAAGACGAAATCATGTATTATGTTGACCTAATAAATGATAAGCATAGAAAAATTCTTGGATACAAAACTCCTGAAGAAATCTTCGATGAAGAGATGGATAAAGATATACTCTACGAGTGTTGTGGCTTAAAAGTATAAAAGCCTTCCTGTAAATACCGTTTTACTCGCCCTAAAATACTAGTCAAGACTAAAATGAATAGGCTGAGCCTAGTCTTGACTAATGTTCAGAATCAAGTTCTGATATTTTTGGCAGGAAGGACAAAAAATAATACAAATAGATATTGCAATTTTGGCTTACTTTATTTTTAAATATATCCTCAGGATCTCCACTTAAATTTTCATTTGAAGTCTGGTCTTCAACCTCTAACTCTGCGGTTTTCAATACTTAGAGTCTTATCTTCCTGTTCTTGAACATCTTCTAGACGCCATTCTCATAGTACCAGTAATATCTAGGTCAACAGGTCCATTTACAGCCTGATTGAATTCCTCCTTTTTCATTACCTATACCACTAAAGATCTGGTCGACATTTTGCATTTCGTCTTCTAGTAGTGACTTGAACTTTATCTAAATACATTAAATTCCTTAACAAGGCCTTCGTATTCATTTCTAATTTTCTACAACCTTATTATTGGCCTATCTGTTAGCTGTAGCCTGTGGCTCGGCTTCCTGAACTATGATTCTAGCTTTCTTGTTGGCAGAATTGGTAATATCTTCCGCTGCACTTTGGGCAGTTATCAGGAGTTTCCTTTAGGGTCTCTTCTATGCTGAGTGCTTGCCAACCTGGTCCGACATTTCTAGTTTTTCCTTTAGAGACTCATTTTCTTTTATTTACAGCTTCATAGTCTTCCTTGATCTGGTCTAGAGATACATCTACTTCTTCTTCGTTATAACCTCTGAGATCCCTTTTTAAATTCTTTACTTTCTATTAGTTCTGGCGCTATCATTTTATCACTTCCTATCAAATTTATTAATTTTCCTCTAAACTTATCCTTCTTGGACATTCCTAATACCTTGTCGAAAATGAACTTTCCCTTCTTTCTTACAGAGATAATGAGATCCTCTTCAACACTTTTTGAGACATTGTTGGTGGAACCATAATTAACCTGGACAAGGTCGGCATTTATCAGTTTCGAGGCCTCTTGTCTCGATAAGTTAAATGCTCCTGCTATAACAGAATCAATCTTGGGAAGATATGCTAAATACCCTGTCATCATAGAGACTTTTCGGTGGCTTGAGATCTGACTTGTCTATTTCTGTCACACTTACCTTATTGTTCTTGATCCTATTGTAGTTATATATGATAAAATCTGCAATATCACTGTGGACTACTATCTGACGTAATCATCATGTACCAGTATGTCTCTATCTTCTCACGCTTAATGCCTAGTGACATTAGGGATCCTAAGTAGTCCCTGTGAGATACTGTGGTGAACTTAAAAGACCCCCTTACCTCTAGGTAGGTCAGGTTTAAGTCTCCTTCTTCTAGGAAATAGTAGTCAGGATAAATAAAAATAACTGCCCTTTCAGCATCATCATATCCACCCTCAATAGTATATTCTGAGGTCTTTATCATAGTTTATAATAGAAATAGCATTCCTTATTTCATAGGGATTTAGGAATTCAGTATTCCTAAGGCTATAAGAGTTTGAAACGCTATTACAAATATCAACTATCTTATACATTTTTATTTTTAAGTCATCATCCTTGATGTGACTTGTTACCTTTAACTTGTCCATGCCATCATCCCGTTATAGATAAGCATATATCAATCTGCTTAAAACCCACAGGAAGACTGTGCCAACATAGGCGATATATCAATCGGGACCAGTATTAAACCTGTAATAGCTTCCTCATAGGCGCTTCAACTAGGCTCTGTAAAATCATCTAAAGCGCATAAAGCCTACTATCACCATGTTACACTGGGAGACGAACGACATAATAGACTTGGCTATAATAATCAAACTATTATATCAATTAGACGGACTAAAAGCAATTTTTAAAATTTCCATATTGGCACCCTAATTACTTGTTCTGCCAAGGAAAGATTGCCTTACTTTCTAATTCCTTTTTAATACTAGCATCTACATCTACATTCTTTGGAGCAAGTATAAATATCGATTTAGAAACACGCTGGATGCTATCCATCAAAGTACGTATACTGCACCATTCATGAAATCAAATATGAGACTTCTTTGTATTTTGCTGAGTTAATCCTTCAAGATTTACTACTACAGTTTTTCTTAGTCTTAAGTGGTCTGCAATAGTAGCGGCATCATCATATACCTTAGGCTCAACTATTACAACCTTCATCTGGTTATGAGCCTGATAATCTACCCTGAGATCCTAGTGGACTATTGTGAGAATCCTCTAATTCGTCTTCATCTTCATAATCATCGTACACGTCATCTTCGTACACATCATCCTCATATTCATCATATGCATCATAATCGTCATTGGCATTGTCTCCATCAACAATCATCCAATTCTTCAACTTACCCATTTTATCCTTAATTCCAGCCATATTAACCTCCTAAACAGCGTGTCTTTTATTTTAAATATTATATTTCTCTTCCCAAATATAGATGTTTCCAACTCTTACAATTGTCAGACCTTCTTCTACGCGATCTGATAATCACCGCTCATACCCAGTGAAAGTTCCTTCATTTCTACACCCTCAATAGACCCTAGCCTGATGATATTTTCAAAAGGCCTCGCTAAGGACTAAAACAGACCTGACTTCAGCTTCATCATGCGAATCTGGAGCCATTGTCATCAAACCAACAATCTTTATTCTATCAAAATTTATCAGCACATTCCTCTAACAAAAGTTCTCAAGGTCGCTGCTATAATACGTGCTTGCTTTCTTCCTTATGGTACACATTTTACCTGAACTAGACACCTAATATCCTACCATTTCTTTTCTGCCCTCTTATTAATTTCTTCTGCTTGAGGCTCATCCTATCCAAAAGAATGAATCAAAAGTCGAGCTTGTCTGTATGTACTTGACACTTGTTGCTGGAGTGTACCAATTTGGTGCCATTTGGCTCTGTTCCCGATCGAGTCCATACTTGCGTTGCAATTCCTGGGGCTTGTTTTCACCATCATCTGTAATCACATTCAAAGAGCCTCTTCAATTACATCTACATCCAACAGTCCCAAGTGACACCAAGTAAAATATCTTCTGGATTCCTATTGGCCTTAGTTAGGTAGCTTGTCGTATCGTGGCACTCTACCTGGTCCAATTCTAGCCCGAAATATCGCTCATCTTATCACCTACTTTTAATCAGTCAGAATACACATATATATATTCCAGTCTGGCATAATGTGGCTTATATTTGTATACTTTTTGTTCATCTATAATTTAAAATTTGGTTCATTTTTCCTTATGTTCTTGTCATTAGTTCGTGACAAGCCGTCTTTGGATCAGTCCGACCCTTCGACCACGCCTTGCTGCACTCAGTAATCGGCATTTCCAACATTCAATTCTTTAGCTATCTTTTACAGCTTCAGTGGCTGTAATACCCTCAACAACCATTTCTATCTTTTCTTGAGGTTTCCTCAATGCTACTAGCTGACCTGATGGGATCCCAGCCCTCCTGTTCTACTAGGTGCATGCTATGCGGTAACAATCAAGTCTCCTATGCCTGTGAAGCCTGGGAGGTAGTATATCTCTGCTCCTAAGGCTACACACCAAATCTCGAAATTTCAGCTACACCCCTAGTCGCTAAGGGCTGCCTTTTGAATTATCACCACCAACCCATACCAGTCTGGGATACCTGCCCCAAAAGCAATAATATTCTTGGTGGCACCACCTAACTCCAACACCCACCATATCAGTATTTGTATAGACTCTTAAATACTATTCATAAATAGGTCTTGTACCCCTTGTGATATATCAAGATTTTCTGATGCAGCGACTAGTGTTGTTGGCATCTTTCTTGAAACCTCTTCGGCGTGTGATGGTCCAGATAACATACAATAGGGATTTTGTGGTAATACCTCAGAGCATACCTGTGACAGCCTCTTGCTGGTATCTATACCCTTTGCTACATTTAACAATACCTGGTCTGGCCCTATCTTGTCTGCTATATCACTACAAACAGACCTAATCTGCTGGGACGGTACACCAAGAACTATGAACTCTGCCCCATCGACCACCTGATCAATATTGCTAGAAGCCCTAAGAGTCTTTCGATAGCTCTCAGGTAGGTACTTTTCATTTGTATTTTTATTATTTATTTCATCAACCTGGTCCTGCCTTCTGGCCCATCAAAAACTTCATGTCATTTTCATCTAACACAGATCGCAAGTGCTGTATGTACAGCTGCCTGCTCTAATACACAAACTTTACTCATAGTATCCTCCAAAATTATGAAAAATAATAGTATTTTTGTAGTTAATACACTGGTGAATTATATAGTCTATGTTTACTATCTATTTATGCCCTAGACACCTACTATCTCGTCTTAGTCCCAAGCCTGTTTTTTCCCTTCCATTTAATAGTTTTCTAATATTCTCCCTATGCTTATATACAACCGATACTGAAAGTAGAATACCAAGCCAAAGGCCAGACATATCATCTGTCATCAGCATCAAAAATCGAGAATAGGCATACACCAAGCATAGACAATTGATACATACCTTGTCACTAGGAGTATTATTATATAAAAATACCTATACTGGCAAGGGTCATAAGAGGAGAAATGGCATAACATGGCACCATAGCTGGTAGCTACTCCCTTACCACCCTAAATCTCATAAATACAGACCAGTTATGACCACATACTACAGCAAGTGCAGATATATACCTGGCTGGGTCAGGGTCAGCCCCTAATTTCTTTGCCAAAAAGCTTGGTATTAAAACAGCTATTGTACCCTTTAAATAGTCACCTACAAGGTAACGGCACCAGCTTTCTTGTAAGGTCCTCAACATATTAGTTGTGCCTGGATTTTTGAGATCCATACTGTCTTATATCTTTCTAGAATATATATTTACATTATTAAGTAGGCACACGAAATGGTGCCTCTATAAGTAGAGTACAACTACTAATAAATATACAAGCATAATAAAGCCCCTTATTTTTCTTCTTTTGGCTGTATTCTATCTTTATCGATGTCCCTCAAAGCCAAAAGTTCTCCCTCAACCTACTTTTCTAGGTACCTAGTATATGAAAAGTGAGTCAACTCCTTATCATTTATAAATAGGTTAAATGTTGGAGGTTTTAACTCCAGTCTGAGTTCCATAGTATATCTTTTAGCCTTCTGCCCCTTGTCAGATGGAGGCTGGTTAAACATTAGGCCTCACCAATAACCTGGTTCAATACAGAAGTAGTAACCTTCTTATTCTGTTCAGCAGATACCTCAACAACTGTCTCAAGTATCCTTTCCATTCTCTGATTGCTAACTGCGAACAAATAGAATAGGGGCATATGTCATAAATGGGAATTTTTCCTAACACTCATCCTGAAATTACCCATAGTCTTATTGTCCTTTTCTATTAGGTCCCACTTGTTACTACGAATATACAGGCTTTTACCTTCATCATGGGCTATACTGCTATCTTTGTATCCTGTTCAGTAACCCCCTCAGTAGCATCTATCACTATTAGGACTACATCTGCCCTATCAGCTGCACTCATAGACCTGATTACTGAGAAACGCTCAACATTTTCATACACCTTGCTCCTTCTCCTGATACCCGCTGTATCAATAAGAAGAAACTTATTTTTCATCCTTTTCGAAATAGGTATCTATTGCATCCCTAGTAGTGCCCGCTATAGGCGACACAATTACCCTCTCTTCTCCAAGTATATTATTAAGTATAGAAGACTTACTGCATTAGGCTTGACAGTGATGGCAAACCCTAATTACATCTATCATTCCATATTCAAACCTTCTGGAAGTTTTTCAACAACCTCGTCTCAAAGGTCACCAAGTCCCATGCTATTGGCTCGGAAAATAGCAATAGGATTACCCTAGGCCCTAGCTCATAAAAATCGTAGATATTGTCAAACTGGCTCTTTGAATCTATCTTGTTTACTACCAAAAAATAAGTTTTTAGTCCTCCTTAATATATCTGCCACTTCCTTGTCTGCAGCTGTCAAACCACTCTTGCCATCTACTACAAATAAGATGACATGCAGGCCATATCTACCGCTAGCATGGCTTGGTTTCTCATCTGCGAAAGAATTTATATCATCACTTTCTGGCTCTACCACCAGTATCTATAATTGTAAAATACTTATTTAACCACTCTACCTCACCAAATATCCTATCCTAGTAACGCCTGGTGTCTTCAACTATTGATATTTTAGTTCCTGTTAACTTATTAAAGATTGTAGACTTACCTACATTTGGCCTTCCTACAACAGCAACTATTGGTCTATTATCACTATTCAAAATTTCACTTCCTTTTCTATAAACTTATTATCAAAATCTTTCTATTAAACTTGTCCCAAAATTGCAATATCAATTTGTACACTTTTTGTCCTTCCTGCCAAAAATATCAGAACTTGACCTGAAAATATATGTCAAGACTGGGCTTAGCCTATTCATTTTTAGTCTTGACTAGTATTTTAGGGCGAGTAAACTAGTATTAAAGGAGAAGGCTTTTTATACTAAGCCACAACACTCGTAGAGTATATCTTATCCATCTCTTCATCGAAGATTTCTTCAGGAGTTTTGTATCCAAGAATTTTTCTAGGCTTAGCATTTATTAGGTCAACATAATACATGATTTCGTCTTCACTAAAGTCATTTATACTCCTTCCCTTAGGAATGAATTGTCTCAATATACCATTATGCCTTTCGTTGCTACCTCTTTCAAATGAAGAGTAGGGATGACAGAAGTATATGGATGCAGTGATTCAATATCACTTAGTCCTGAAAACTCTGAACCATTGTCACTTGTTATTGTCTTGATACTTTTTGAAACTTTTGTTTTACTTTCCATTATAAGGTCTAAAAGTGCATCATTTACTGGTTTTGAAGACTTGGAATCGATTTTTATAGCTTTATAATATCTGAATTTTCGTTCTATTATCGTCAGCAAAACATCTTGGTCTGAGGTTTTTGCCAATTACGGTATCTATCTCCCAATGTCCAAAATTCTACTCTAAAATCTACATTTTTCTGGCCTTTCAGATATTGATTTTCCAAGTTTTCTTATTTGTTCTGACTTTTGTAGACTTTGGAATTCTTTTTAGTTTTTGAGGTGAGATCACGTTTTTTATCTTCAAAAATCCACGTTCAACATAGTTGTATAGTGTCTTTTGTGCGAACTGTGTTTTTCAAATAGATTTTCCAACCTTGCTCTACCATAACACTCATCCAAGGACCAAAACTTTTCCTTAAATGATGCTTCAACAAATCTGATAAAGTCAATACATTCCAATGCTTTGAACTTCTTTTTGAGTTTTCTCTGTTTCTTTTCTCATACTGGGCTTGTCCTGCATCAGGATAATAGACTATGACCTTGCAGCCATTTTTAATTTGTTCTACGCTACCGCGTTTCAGTTCATTGTAAATAGTGGTTCTTGACCTTTTTAGGGTGCCTACCAACGTAGAAGATATTGAGCAACCTAATTTGATCATGGCATAAATTTCTCCTCTTTCATACTCACTTAGGTGTTTAAAGTTTCTCTTTTCTGTGTTAAATTAAGTCGATTCATTGCTGATCCTCCTGTAGAATTTGTTTAGCGACTTATATTTTAACACAGGATTCCTAATGAATCATATTCAGTTGTACAAATTGATTATACAATCAACCTATTAAACTTATCATTATATTTTTTGCCTAATAATATTATTTTATCACAGCCATCTAATCATTATAACCGATTTTGCTTGAAATTTACAATAAAATTAATCTACTGAATAAATTGTTGCTTTTCGGTAGGCTAATCTTGAATATTGATCCTTGACCAGAACTGATTCAAGCCCTATATCTCCCCCTAGGGATAGGATTATATGCTTGACTATGTAGAACCCAGTCCAGTCCCATCAACTTCCTTATTCCTGGACTTTGTCACCCTATAAAACCTTTCAAATATTCTTTCCTGTTCCTCTTGACCTATGCCAATACCATTATCTTTAACCCATATCCTGTAATTATCCTGGTCTTCAAAAAACATAACACTCACATAACCACCTGGCTTATTGTATTTTATGGCATTTGATATTAGGTTTATCATTAGCCCCTTATAGTACTCCCTATGAGTGTATATTGATTCAAGGCCATTATAGTCAAAGGATATTTCTACCCCTTTCTCGGACAGTTTATCCTCAAAGAGATCCAACATCTTTTGATTTTCCTCCCTTAGGTCAACTTTCTCCAAACTTAAGTCTATGTCTCCTTCTATTGATGATAGCATGAGAATATCATTAATTAATATCCTGAGTCTGAAGATTCATTGTCTATAATATCCAAAAACCTCTTTCTTGTAGCAGAATCTATGGTCTCATCATTTACTTTGAGTGTTTCAATAAATCCCTGGATTGATGTAAGAGGGGTCTTAAGCTCATGGCTAACATTCGCTGCAAAGTCTCTCCTTATATTTTCAAGCCTTATCCTCTCACTGATATCCTCAATATTTATTACAGATGATATTACTAAGTCCTTTTCAAGATGCATCTTGACCGGGTCTATCTTTACCTTGAAGGTCCTTCCTTCCGAAGACCTTATTTCCTTTGAAACACTGGTGTTCATTCCAACATTATATACAATAAAGTCGAGTAAGGCCTCATTTTTTACTATGCTTGATATTGGCATGCCCTCAAGCCTACCACTAGCCCCATAATCAATGTACTCTCTAGCCACTGAGTTTATCAGGTAGACCCTATTATTTATATCTATTACTATTATGCCATTTGAAACTGACTTTATTATGGCGTCCAACTGCCTATTTTTCTTGGCTAGGTCATAAAATGACTTGTCCAATGAGGAAAGGGTTGAGTTAAAGTTGTTGATTAAATGACATAACCTCCAGCATTATTACTCTTTCTAACCTAACAGAAAAATCCTTTTTGAATCCTATAGGATATCCTATTCAGGTCTTTCATAAAAAGCCTTAAAAAGCCTGTACATATCTCCAATATAGGATTAATATCAACCAGGATATTAGCATTGCAACTACTAAAATATACATAATCCTGTCCATAATAACCTCCAAAAATTAAGGATAATAAACCTCGTTTACTATCCTCAGCCTCTTTATTTCATTTTATAACCAAGGCCTCTGATGGTATCTATACCATTTTCACTGGTCTCATCCAGACCTAGTTTCTTCCTAAGGTGCCTTATATGCACATCTACAGTCCTGGTCTCGCCCATAAAATTCATAGCCCCACACCTTTTCTAGGAGGTAGTCCCTCTTTAGGACCTTACCCCTATTTTCCATAAGAAGTTTTAATAACTCAAACTCCTTACGAGTCAGGTCAACAGCATGACCATCTACAGTCAGCCCATATTGGTCTGTGTTTAGGATAATATTCCCTGCCTCTATTATTGATTGGGATTTGTCACTTACCCTATAGCGCCTTAAAATCGTGTTAATTCTAGCCATAAGCTCCTTGATACTAAATGGCTTGGTTATATAATCATCCGCTCCGACATTTAGCCCCTGTATTTTATCATCCTCCATATTTTTGCTGTCAGCATTATAACTGGAAGATCATATATGTTCTCATCTTGTCTAATTTTCCTTAATATGTCTATACCACTAATCTTTGGCAACATCAATCTAGGAGCAAAAGATCAGGCTTTTTCCTTGCTATGAGTTCAATAGCCTGGTTAGCCTCAGGATACACACAAACATCAAATCCGGATAGTTCTAGATTAAATTTTAGTAATTCTAGTATATGTTCTTCATCATCAATTACCAATGTTTCACTACTAATCATCCCTCTTTTATAATAGATTCCAATTCGTTTACGAAGGTATTCAAGTCCTTAAACTGCCTATAGACAGATGCAAACCTTACATAGGCTACTTCATCTACATCCTTAAGCCTATCCATTACCATTTCACCAATTTTAGTAGTCTCTATTTCATTGATGAACATCTTGTTGATTTCACCCTCTATAGAATCTACCAACTCATCAATCTTTGATACGAGATACAGGTAGCTTTTTCATGACCTAATCAAAGCCATACTTAATTTTTGTCTCTATCAAAGGACTCTCTCCTGCCATCCTTCTTAATGACCATAACAGGTATAAGCTCTATCTTTCATAGGTTGTAAATCTCTTTTTGCATCTTTCACACTCTCTCCTTCTCTATTGAAGAAGTATCGATATGTCTCGAATCAAGTACTTTAGATTCCTTATATTCGCAATACGGACCAAATCGTACTAGTATCCTCCTTATAAAAATATGACTCAGACAAAAGCTGAGTCATACCTAGTCTCTATTGATTTACTTCTTTCTTCTTAAAAAGTAGGAATAACCATATCATCATCGCTAGCTGTTGCAGTATCATCAAAGCTATTTGAGAAAGTTTCTTCAGCTGGCTTGATATTTTCAACATTTTGACCTTCAGTTACTCTTGGTATTTCGTTATACTTTGGTGTAACTGGTGTTGGGTTGTTTCTTCTCAACTGTGGTGTGAACAAGTCGTCAGAATTATCCTGCAGACCTGTTGCAACTACTGTAATTACAATTTCATCGTCGAAATCTTCTCTAGTAGCAGCACCAAATATAATCATTGCATCTGGATCACACTTCTGTCTAATTATATCAGTAGCTTCACTAACTTCTAATAGACCTAGGTCTGTTCCACCTGTTACGTTTATTAGGACACCCTTAGCTCCATCTATAGTAGTTTCTAGTAGTGGAGATTCTATAGCCTGTCTTGCGGCAGCTATAGCCCTATCTTCACCAGAAGCTGTACCCATACCCATATGAGCTAGTCCCTGGTCCTTCATTACTGCTTCAACGTCAGCAAAGTCAAGGTTAATAAGAGCAGCCTCTGATATAAGACCAGATATAGACTGGATACCCTGCTTTAATATATCATCTGCCTTAGAAAGGGCATCTGTTATACTAGTTCTCTTTTCTATTATCTGAAGAATCTTGTCATTTTGGTATAGTTATCAAAGTATCTACATTCTTCTTTAACTCTATTATACCTTCTTCAGCCTTATTCATTCTAACTCTACCTTCAAAAGAAAGCTTGAGTTACTACAGCAACTGTAAGAGAACCTGCTTCCTTAGCAATCTTTGCAACAACTGGGGCCGCACCTGTACCAGTTCCGCCACCCATACCAGCTGTTACGAACACCATGTCCGCACCTTCATTGCCTTAGCTATTTCATCTGCAGATTCCTCTGCAGCCTTCTTTCTCCTTTTTCTGGGTTTGCACCTGCGCCTCCAAACCTTTTGAGTTAACTTTTCACCTATTTGTAATACGTGTTCAGCCTTTGATGCTTCCAAGGCCTGCTTGTCAGTATTTAGTGAGATAAATTCAACACCTCTTACGCCTGAATTAATCATGACATTTATGGCATTGTTTCCACCGCCACCTACACCTATTACCTTGATATTGGCAGCACCGATTTGTTCTTCAACAAAGTTTAACATTTATAAACCCCCATTCACAACATAGTTTAATATCATTAAATAATCTGTAATTATATTCATAAATTGTATTCATAAATAATACTCAAAAATATCTTATATTATTTAAAAATAAATAACATTCTATCTATTATATAATATCTCAAATCGTCCTACTTATGCAACATATTTTTGACTTTTTGCAATTTATCTATAATTAATTTAGAAAAAGCAGAAATCTATCATATATCTGGTCTATAGCATCCCTTTTACCAAAGGCTCTACTTGCCTTAGCCATTTTCTCTAGCTTATCCTTGTCATTAAGAAGGCCAAGAACTGTGTCATATAGGAGTCTTCATTTAATTCCCTTTCAGTTATACACACTGCACCCATAAGCTTTTTCAAGACTCTTAGCATTATATTCCTGGTGATTTTTCTGCTGTATAGGGCCTTCGGAACTATAACTGCCGGAATACCTATTGCTGTCATCTCTGCCATTGATATTGCACCAGCTGATCCTATTACTAGGTCTGCCGCAGCAAGGTTGTTGGCCATATCATCCAGGTAAGGAAGTATTTTCTGGTTTGGTCCAAAGTCTAGATTAGCATAGTTTTTCATAAAAGTCATCATAGTAAGCTCTACCAGTTGCTATTGTGAAGAGCAATCCCCCTCAACTAGGGGCTGGTATCAACTTTTTAAGGGCATTATTAATCTCCTCAGATCCACCACTACCACCTGCGACTAGTAGCATTTTTCATCTGACTTAAGCCCAACCTCTTCCTAGATTCAACCCTATCTGAATTCAGGATTTCATCCCTAACTGGGTTGCCTGTAAATGTTAGCTTTGACTGTGCCTGGTCTGGAAACCTCTTATGTGAATCCTCAAAGCTAGTCATAACTAGGTCAACATTCTTTGATAGCATTTTGTTGGTCATGCCAGGGAAAGAATTCTGTTCATGTATACAGGTCTTAATGCCCATCTTACTAGCCTTTAAAACCACCGAACCACTTACATAGCCTCCTGTACCAATAACTAGGTCTGGTTTAAATTTCTTAATTATTCTCTTAGAATCACTCAAGGACTTTAAGAACTTGATAAGCCTCTTAACATTATCGAAGTCAATCTTCCTTCTAAACCCTTGAACATCAATGTATTCTATTTTATAACCATACTTCGGAACTATCTCGGCCTCTATGCCTGCCCTAGTACCTACAAATAGTATCTCTGCATCGGATGGTATTCCTTTATCTTGTTGGCAATTGCAATAGCTGGATATACATGACCTCCAGTTCCACCACCTGACAATATAAGTCTCATAATGCTCCCCTTTATCTATAAAAATATTGTTTACTATATCCTTAAATTCCTGTCCTCTTTCCTCATAATTCTTGTACATTCCCCAACTAGCACATGCTGGAGACAATAGAACTACATCGGCTTCATTTGCAAGCTTACTAGCCTTGATAACTGCGTCCTTTAGGGCTCTCTAGCTTGTATATTTCCTTGATCTTAAGCCTTGGAAGCTGTATCAGCAATAAGGTCAGCTGTTTGACCTATTACTAGGACTGTCCTAACATAATTAACAGCTATATCAAAAAGTTCAGTAAAATCACTTCCCTTATCATAGCCACCAGCGATTAGGATTATAGGTGTGCTTGTATGACTGAACCGCCTTTATAGTAGAGTCTGGGTTAGTACCCTTGGAGTCATTTACATATACAACTCCATTTACCGTATTGACATATTCTAGCCTGTGTTCCACTGCCTTAAAGCTAGTTAACACCCTCTTAATAACTTCCTATCTATACCGAAATGAAGGCAAAGTCCTATAGCTGCCATAGAGTTTTTCCAGATTGTGGACCTGGCGAGCTTAGAATCTTCAGCATTTACTATTTCAAGTTCTACACCATCCTTGACAGCTATAATATTCTCTTTGTCATCAAGGTATATACCTCCGTTTGGCCTAGCCTGCCTAGAAAAATATACCGGTCTGGCAGGACAAGAAGTTCCCATTTCCCTTGTTGTTGGTCATCATAATTCCAAAAACACACCATTTGGGGTGTCTGTTTAGCGAAAAATATTAGCCTTGGCCTAGCATAATTTTCCCATAGTATGGTGCCTGTTCATATGGTCTTCAGTAAGATTTAAAACTGTAGAAACTTCTGGCCCTAAAGTCATATACTGCTTCAAGTTGGAAGCTTGATAGCTCAGTCATCAAAAACTGCACCTGGCTGGGCCTCTTCAACAGCACTAATAGCTGGTTCCGATATTTCCAACTACATAGGTATCTGGGCCAGCCTCATACATATTTCACCTACTATTGATGTGGTAGTAGTCTTTCCATTTGTTCCTGTAATTGCTATAAATTTTATGTCCTTTTTCTAAACCCTCCCTATAGGCTAGTTCAATTTCACTTATGACCTCCTTGCCCATCTCTCTTAGTCGAACTAAGAAATCTAGATCTAGAGGAACACCTGGTGAAACAACAACCAGGTCCAACTGGGCTAAAACTTCTATACTTGGGTCCTGTCCCAAAAATATATTCCTAAGCCCCTCATAGGCCTTTAATTCATCCAATACCTGACCTGGGTCTTCTATAGACTTGGAATCATTAACAAATACCCTATGCCCCTTCTTTTTGCTAGGTACTTGACTGCTGCCAGCCCTGACCTTGCCATACCAACAACTAGTATTTTCTTACTCATTATAGTCACCTTCATTTCGTTTTGTCAGTCTGTGGGCTGTTGCCCATCATATCTTAAAGTACAGTAAACTAGGGCTCTAATTTTCATCTATTATTTAATTAAAACATGGCTACTAGTCCGATTAGAGCAAGGACTATTGATACTAGCCAAAAATATAAATACAACCTTTGTTTCTGGCCATCCGCATTGTTCATAATGGTGGTGTAATGGTGCCATCTTAAAGATTCTCTTCCTAGTCTTCTTGAAGTACATAACCTGGATCATTACTGAAAGGGCCTCTGCAAAGTATATACCTCCAACAATTGGTATAATTAGGACAGAGTTAGTAAACAAGGCAAAGGCTGTAACTGCACCACAAGTGCCATAGACCCAGTATCTCCCATGAATACTCTGGCTGGATTTACATTAAACCACAGGAAGCCTATGCAGGCACCAAGTGTTGCTGCTGCCATCTGTGATATACCAAAGTTGTGCGCAATAATTAGGGCAAATACCACAAAAAATGCAGATACAATCGCCGTAATACCAGAAGCTAGACCATCCAGACCATCGGTTAAGTTTACAGCATTTACTGTGCCTATAATTACTATAAGCATAAGCGGTATATAGAAAATACCGATATTAATGCCCACCTGCATAAATGGTATGATAAACTGGTCGCCTGTTCCTATAGTCCAATACCTATATAAAGGCAAGTACAAAGGCTAAAAACAACCTGTATTATTATCTTTTGTATAGGTGTAAGCCCCAAGGACCTTGTCATCTTAATCTTGACAATATCGTCAAAAAATCCTACCAAACCAAACCCAAACATACACAATAGGGCCATTAAAATGTCCCTGCTGACACCTGCCCTGATTAATGTAACAAGCAGAATTGCTGCTATGATCATAACACCTCCCATTGTAGGTGTACCATTCTTTTTTAAGTGACTCTGGGGACCATCATCCCTAACAGTCTGTCCAAACTTGAACCTATGAAGGGCTGGTAAAACTATTGGACCCATTATTAACACCAATACAAATGAAAATAAACCTGTAATGGCCAAGTCTCTAAAACCTAACATTGACAGCCTCCTTTCAAGACCTCTACTATATCTTCAAATTTCATACCCCTAGATGCTTTTAGAAGGATTACATCACCATCATCTACAACTTCTGGAAGGGCGCAAATCAGTTCATCCTTACTTTCAAAGTGAAAGACCCTACTTAGGTCAAATCCTCTTTCCATAGCCTCTACACCAATAAATCTAGCCGCCTGGCCCGTAGTTATAATAATATCAGCCTTATCTATAGACTGGTAGCCTACCTTTCTATGGGCCTCTTCTGCGAACTGTCCCATCTCTAGACAGTCTCCAAGTATAGCCACCCTTCTATTATCCTTGTATAGCTTCAAGACCTTTAGGGCTGCTATCATAGAGTCTGGACTAGCATTATAGACATCATTTATCAGGACAAACCTATCAGTCTTGATAATGTCCTGCCTATTTTCAGTTGCAACAAAGTCCATCAATCCATTTGAAATCTCTTCCATTGTCATACCCATTATATGACCTGCTAGGATAGCTGCCATGGCATTTTTTACATTATGCTCTCCTAGACAAGGTATAGTAAAGTCATAACTTTGACCTTCAAAACCACATGTAAACCTAGTCTTATCATGGTCTATTATTTCCTGTGACTTGCAGCATAAATCATTTTGAAGCTCCATGCCAAAGGAATATACCTTATATGAGTCCTTATTGCTATTTCTATATCTCTCAAGCTCAGCCCTTAAAAATCTATCATCCCCGTTTATTATAAGTGATGAAGCTTCGGTCAAAGCCGATGTTATTTCCATCTTTGCCTTGAAGATACCCTCCTGGGAGCCAAGGTGCTCTATGTGAGACATTCCTATATTAGTTATAATTCCAATCTTAGGCCTAACTATATTAGCCAAAATATTCTATCTCACCAAAGTCACACATACCCATTTCTATCACCGCACACTGGTGACTAGGCTCTAGCCCTAAACAGGGTGAGGGTACCCCAAATTGATTGTTGTAGTTCTTTTCATTTTTATGGTATTAAACTTGCTAGCTAAAAACAGAATAAACCATGTCCCTGGTAGTAGTCTTTCCTACACTACCAGTTATACCTACGAAAGGTATATCAAACTTATCCCTATAGTACTTGCCTAATAAGCCAAGTCCTATCTCCGTATTATCAACCTTAATAACAGTGCTGTCCTTAAACCTATCTGTGATGTAGCTTTCGTTACTTACCAAGAAAAATTTACAGCCTTCTTGGTGGGCAGACTCTAAAAATATATGTCCGTCCATACTTTCACCAACAATAGCAACAAACATAGCTCCCGGACATACTAGCCTGCTATCTATGACTATATTGGTAATTACTCCGCTGTCCTCGCCCTGACATACTAGCTGGCCCTGGGTCGCTTGGACAACTTCTTCAACTCTTAAGCTAATCATATTTTTCACCTCTATTCCTAGCTATTGTTCTTCTTTTCTCCTACCCTCAACTTTGAGACTCCTAGATCGTGGATTAAATTCTACCTCTTCATCACTTGGTAAAATCGGCTTCCTAGTTATTATCTTCAGCTCACTTTTCTTATTACACTGACAAAATGGCAGTTCAGGGAGGACATAAACAGTCCTTGTTGAGGTACCTGAACTCATTTTTAACTATCCTATCTTCTAGAGAATGGAAGGTTATTATACAGATCCTCCCCCTTGTTCATCATGGAGACAGCATCCCTTATCATTGTATTTATTACGCCTAGCTCATTGTTGACCTCTATCCTGATAGCTTGGAAGGTTCTTTTGGCTGGATGAGGCCCATCAATCCCTGGCCCCTTTAAGGTATGGCCTTTTTGATAACATTAACTAGATCAAATGTTGTATCAATAGTGCGGTTAGCCCTTTCCTCGACTATAAATTCAGCTATCCTTTTTGGCCCATTTTTCTTCACCATAGTCCTTGATTATAGTATAAAGGTCCTCCTGGGAATACTCATTTACCACCTGCCAGGCAGACATACTTGCCCTATCGTCCATCCTCATATCTAGACGAGCATCGTGCATATAGGAAAACCCCCTGTCTGCCTCATCTAGCTGATGGGATGAAACTCCCAGGTCAGCCAAGACTCCATCAATACCATATATACCCCTGGATTCCAGCTCGGCCTTAAGGTTCTCAAAGTTACTATGGATCAAGACCACCCTATCATTGTACTCTTTTAGACGGTCCTTTGCAACATTGATGGCATTGATATCCTGGTCAAAGCAAAACAACCTACCCTTAGCCGATAGTCTTTTTTACTATTTCCTTGCTATGACCAGCCCCTCCCATTGTGCAGTCAACATAGACTCCATCAGGTTTAATATTTAAATTTTCAATGCATTCGTTCAAAAGAACTGATACATGGTTAAATTCCATCTCTTTACCTACTTTCCGGTATTTTCCTTATATGCCTTCTTTTTCAAAAGGAAGTACCTAGCCACAAGGGCCATGCCTATACCTACTAGGCTGATTAGTTGGGCCATTTTGATTGGTCCCAGCATCAAGGAGTCGGTCCTTAGACCCTCTATAAAGAACCTGCCAAGCGAATATAGGAATATATAATCCACTAGGAGCTGGCCCTCATATTTTTTATTTTTCCTAATCATAAATATAGACAAATATCATCCAATCCCATACTGATTCATACAGGAAGGTTGGGTGGACCCTTTGGCCCTCAACTAGGATTGCCCAAGGCGGGTTGGTGGGACCACCATGGGCCTCTCCGTTTATAAAAATTACCCCACCTACCTATAGCCTGGGCCATAGGTAGGCCCAAGACTAGGATGTCAGCCATCCTAAAAACTCAAGCTTTTTATCCTTGTAAATACCCAGACTGTCAATATACCTGCTAGTATCCCACCGTGGATGGCAAGTCCACCACCTCTAATATTTATAATCTCTTAAATCACCAGCATACTGGGACCAATTAAAGGCTACATAGTATAGCCTGGCACCCACTATGCCAAGTGGTATAGCGAAAAGGCAAATGTCTGTTACCTGTCCTTCCTGGTAGCCAAGTCTCCGTGCCTCCTTAGAAGAAACTAGTATCGCCATTAAAATACCACAGGCTATCAGGATTCCATACCACATTATATCTAGTCCAAAAATGGAAAATGCTACCCTATCCATAATAACCTCCTAATTATTAGATTTAGGGCTTCACTATAGATATTACACTTTTGATTTTTGGCAGAAGAAGTCATTCAACCTATCTTCTACATCTTCAAAGCTAATCTCCTTTAATACCTCTAAATAGTCAAGGAAGTTAATTTCCCTAAACCTATATGACAAGAAATTATTGGCAATATAGGGCGATAGAGTCAAAGGACTTTAGAAGCCACCGATTTTCTTTTTCTTATTTATTTCAAAATCCTTCCTATCGAGACCTGATTTTCTTAGCTCGTCAATATATGTGTCTACCACCTGTTTAAGTCTTTCTGGATCCCTGGATACACCTGATGCTATTGCATAGGCATAGTCCTTTTGGCTAAGATAGCCACCAGAAATATTACCAAGCAAAGACCATCATTATATAGGGTCTGGTGGAGGTCTCCACTTTCAGAAAAATCATATCGAACAGGATGTCAGACCTAATTTCATTTTTAAGGGCCTCTAGGCTCCATAGGCTTCTTTACATCCTTATAGCCTATATAAAATAGGGGATAGACACTGTAAATTCTTCAACTATCTTCTTCTGCTTTACCTCTACAGGCTCCTCTGGCATAAATGACCTAATATTCTTGTCAAAGTCAAGGTCCTTATGGTTAGCCTTCTTAATTGTATCCATCAAGACCTCTACATCCAGGTCGCCTACAACAAATAGTTTCATATTAGCAGGATTATAGAAGGTCCTATAGCACTTATAAAAGCTCTTCAGGGCTAATCTTATTTATCGATTCAACACTTCCAGCTATATCTATATTAGCATGGTGTTTGGAATACATAGCCTTCAGGCAATTAAAGTAGACATTCCATTCAGGATCGTCTTCATACATCTTTATCTCTTGGGCTATTATCCCTTTTTCCTTATTTACATTTTCTTCTGTATAGTATGGAGTCTGGACATAATCTATCAAGTGGTCTAGTGACTTCATAAAATTGTCTGTAGTAGAGAAAAGATAGGCAGTCATGGCAAAGCTAGTAAAGGCATTTGCACTGGCCCCTAGCTGGGAAAACTTGTCAAAGGCATTACCACCATCTGGTTGCTCAAACATCTTGTGCTCCAAGAAATGTGCTATACCCTCTTGGACCCTAATCCTCTCACTTTCACCAATAGGTATAAAATCAAGGTCATTAGAACCAAAGTCAACACCCAAAACCGCATACTTATTCGTATAGCCTTTCTTAGGCATATAATATACCTCTAGACCATTTTCAAGACAATCATAGTATAAAAGTTTCTCTTATTACTTCATTATATATTTTCTTCATAAAATCCCCCTTTTACCTACTTCAAAAGAAGATTGTATCTTCTTTTTACATCCTTCATGGATTCTATGATCATTGGTATATCAACTTTTTCTACATATCCAACAACATCCTCTACGGTCAACTTGCTACCAGATATATACTGGTTATATATAAAGTCAACATCTGAAACTATGGAATCTCCCATGGCCTTCAAGGAGTTAATCAGGCTCTTTTTGGCATTATCTAGCTCTAGCTGACTTATCTTTCCCTGCCTTGTATCCTCAAGTTCCTTCCTTATGAGGGCATATTGCCTTATCGTAATTTTTCTGCATCTATGCCTGAGCTTATAAACATAAGTCCCTTAGTCTTTTCTAGGTTAGAGGATGCATAATAGCATATGCTCCTTCTCTCTCACATTATTGAATAGCTTGGAGTGGGGACCGCCACCAAATATGCTGTTGGCAAGCATCAGACTATAGTATCTCTCATAGTCCATATAGTCCACACCAGTCCTAAGACCTATTACTAGCTTTGCCTGGTTGGTCTCCATATCCTCTTCGAAATATTTAGTCCTAGTTGGCAAATATTTGTAGTCTTCTCTTACTAATTTTTGAACATTTGTCCTTTCAAACTTGAACTTTCTGATACAAGGTCTTTTACCTTATCTTCGTCAAAGTCACCCTCAACCATTATAAAAATCCTAGATGTTGATATGAGGTCCCTATATGTATCGTAAATATCCTTGGCGTCTATTGAGTCTAAGTCCTCAACATAACCAATATGGTCAATTGAATAAAGCTCATCCTTACACATGTGTTCTATACACCTCAGACTTGCATAGGTCCTCTTATCATTAATCTTTGAACTTATTTCTTCCTCAAGATTTTTTTCTTCTCTAGGTCTAGCATGTCTGGGTTTAACTGTCCATCAACCACTAGTGGTTTAATAGTATTTCACTGGCAAAAGTTAATCACATCCTCAAAAACTGGCTGGTCAAGATACTTGTCTGATATAGTCAGTAGTTTGAGACTAGCAATTAGCTTTTCACCATGCTTAGTAAGACCTAGGGTTCATAGACAGACCATAAAGACTATCTGAGTTTCTGAGATATGGCCTTCATAGCTGGATACTTATTGCTGGCAACCTGTAGAAGGTTTGTCAATAAAGAAAGTCTCGTAACCTCCTGCCTGTCAAGTTGCCTTTTGAAATATATAGAAATCAAATTAGATTTAAATTTTTGTCTTTACTAGACCTAGGGATAAGCCATCTCCTAGGTCTATAATATTCATCATTGTCATTATCGTTACCTTCCTGGTGAATGGTCACCATATATCAAGGATTTACTTCTACAAACCTGATATGACGTAGGGTAGCCTATTTTTCAATAGTATTACAGATATGTTGATGCTATCAATATTGGCAATATCGTTTAAGGCCATTACATCTGTAATCTTGTTGTAGGCTATATTTAAAGACTCAAGCCTTCTCAAGAGTTCAAGTGGCCATATATCCTCCACCTGGTTTCTCCTGGAAGTCAAAGTTTCAAGCTTACCACATTCCTTTAGTGGGGTAAGATCCTTTATCTCATTATTAGCCATATATAGGAGTCTTAAATTCTTGGCATTTTGAATACCCTCAATACTAGTAATTCCATAGTCATTAATATCCAATAGGTCAAACTTTTCCATCATATCAGGACTGATTTCCTGACCATCAAAGGCAGGATCAATCTTTTTCCCTGTAATTATCAATTATTGCTCTCTTAAAATTGTCACACTCAAACTTTACAAACATATCTACACCTCACATTGTTTATTGGGGCCTAGTTACTTCAATCCCCTTATTATTTCCACCTGATTATTTATATATTTCTAGCCCTAGACTAGTAATATTCCAATGACTTTACACGTTAAACTTAAATAGTATAACATCACCGTCTTTTTACTATATAGTCCTTGCCCTCAAGTCTTACCAGACCCTTTTCCCTTGGCTGCAGACATAGTCCCATGCTCTATAAGGAGCCTCATATGCTATAGTTTCCACCTTGATAAAACCTCTTTCAATATCTGAGTGAATTTTTCCACCAGCCTGAGGAGCCTTAGTACCATTCTTTATAGTCCAAGCCCTGACCTCCTGTTCACCAGCAGTAAGGAAGGAAATCAAGCCTAATAGATGATAAGAGGACTTGATAAGTTTGTCTAGACCAGACTGGGATAGACCTAAAGTCTCTAGGAATTCAAAGCTTTTCCTCTTCAGTTTCTAATTCTGATATTTCAGCCTCAATCTGAGCGCAGATTACAACCACCTCAGAATTTTCAGTTGCAGCGAATTCCCTAACAGCCTTAACCATATCATTATTTACTCCATCATCAACTAGGTCGTCTTCTGAAACATTTGACACGTATATTACCGGCTTTGAACTAAGCAGGTCCAATGACCTTACAAAGGCCCAATCATCATCTGACAGGTCCATTGTCCTTATGCTCTTGCCCTCTTCAAGAGTAGCCTTAACCTGGTTAAGTATATCTAATTCTCCCTGTAGGGTCTTGTCAGCCTTCAGGCCCTTTGTAGTCTTGGCTATTCTCCTGTCTAAAAATTTCCATATCTGAGAAAATCAACTCAAGGTTTATAGTCTCTATATCTCTTAAAGAGTTGATTGAACCATCAACATGGACTACATTTGAGTCCTCAAAACACCTAACTACGTGAACTATGGCGTCAACCTCTCTTATGTTTGAAAGGAACTTATTGCAAGCCCTTCTCCCTTAGAAGCACCCTTGACCAGACCTAGCTATATCGACAAATTCTATAGCTGTCTGGACAATCTTCTTTGAATTATACAGGTCTTTTAGCTTGTTTAATCTATTGTCAGGAACTGATACCACACCCACATTTGGATCTATGGTACAAAATGGGTAGTTGAGATTCAGCACCTGCCTGCGTAATTGCATTAAAAAGTGTACTCTTACCAGACATTTGGTAAGCCTACTATACCTAATTTCATAAGTTTAACCTCCGAAGTATATTCTTAGCAAACAAATATATATCCATATCCTTTTCTTAAGGAAAATATATTTGCTAAATTACATTATTCAACATCATATATTATAACCTATAAGAGCCTTAAAATCAATCAAATGAGGCATAAAATAGGTATTCAAACAAGTATATATATATAGACACCCGACTCACCTTAAAATAAAACCTATTAAATAGTGTCACAAATCCATCCTCTCTGTGTTATATTAATATAAAGAAAATTTTCTTGAGTTAATTTCTCAAACAAGATTTAAAGTAAATTCTAGGATTCTATTTTTGTTGCTAGCTAGCCACCATCTTCCAGGAGGTATATATGAAGAATATGGACTTTGAAGAGATATACAAAAATACCATAAGAACCTACTCGTATATGCCCTTTCCCTATGCGGTGACTACGACCTGGCCCAGTCTTTGGTTCAGGCCACCTTCACCAAAGGCCTATCTTTCCTATAAGGAAGGTGGCAGTCTAAGATTTTGGCTGTCCAAAGTCTTAAAAATGAGTTTATAAACCATATTAGATACGGTTCTCGATACGTGGACGATCCAGACATTATATTTGAGCGCTTGTCTGCACCTGACAATCCTCTGGATATTCTTATAAAAGAGGAAAGCATGAGAGAGGTTGCTCACGGCATCACCCTCTTACCCTAATAATTACAGGCTTGTCCTCATGTAGCAGTATCTATATGCAACTCAAGGATGAAGAAATTGCAGATATTATGAACACCAGCTCTGCCAACATTAGAAAGATTAGGTCTAGGTACGTCAAAGACTGAGAAATTTTAATTGAAAGAAAATGGGGTGATAAGTATGAAGAGATTGATAAAAGTATTGTTAATCACGGATACTAGTAATGCCACAAATGCTGATATAGAAAATATAGGTAAATCAAGTATTGATATAGATAATCTTGATAATGATATAGTTGACAAAAGTCATATTAATAATGATTATACTGACAAGACCTCTTCTGACCATGAAGGAAAGTCTATAGACCAGGCTATTGAAAGTTTTGAAGACTTTTTTAGGTCAGACCCTGACCAAATGGAATTGGAAGCCAAAATGGAAAAACTTATTGATAAGGAAATCAAAAAAAGGATAGCAAGGACTACCAGGTCTGTCCTCCTAAAGACAGCTATACTTGTTGTGGCCCTTCTCTTTATTATAAACCCCATAGTAAAGTCCTTTTATCCAGACTTCACACTATGGCTTATAGCGAGGAAAAAAACGAGCCCCTATGGACTCAGGTTAAAAATCGGTATCTTAATCCCCTCCTATATGGCAACGAAAGAACTCATTTCAGTCAGCACAGCGACCTGGCCAATATGGTCAATTCTTTCTATGCTACTACAGATCCCACAAGATACCTAATTAATATAGATGTCCTTGATAAGCAGTTCGGATCATATAAATTTTACCTAGATACTGCTAACTACGATGAATCAACACTGCTAGCTGCAGATGTGGATTTTGAGATCGACTATAAAGGGGCAAAAATAATCGATTACAGCAAGTAGAAATGCTATTAATGCTAACTTATATGGTGGCTTTCCGGACAAGAAAAGAGTTGAGTGAGGATGTCAAAAACTACCTGATTCAGCATATATCTTTGCCTCAGTAGGTAGTAAGAACTTAATGTCTATATGCAGGCCTCTTAAAGAATTTGAACTGGGGATATCATGCCTTTTTGGCTACGAGTGGTTGACCCAGCTAGCCATGACCCTAATACAAAGTCTCTTGCTGGCAAAGAGCTAGCTTTCCCTGCTGGCCAGCCAACTGATGACTACCTTGAGCTGGGCTTAAATACCTTAACCCACTACCAGGTTAACAAGAAGCCTGCCAAGGACAAGGATACTGCAGCGAAACATATACTGATTTTGACTTAAAATATTTGAGTGATGATATCCATAGGCTGGACAAGGACCAGCTGAGAAAGAAAGCTAAAAAGATATTTATATGACTAACCTAGATTTGATAGATAATAATAGGGACATATTTACTGTTTTTAAGGATATTAATTTAACCCGTCCAGGAGAGAGACCAATATTCTGTTGCTTTTCGGTTCAATCTCAGATTTCACAGATAAAAGGGACAAGGATGAAAAGGGTAATATAATATGGGATAGCTTCGATATATATACAAGAAAGATATTGGAAAACAGAGTGACCTAAAGACCAACCTCTTTACTATCTACCTGAGCAAAGACCAGTTCTTAAAAACTCCTAAATGAAGATTGGGTATTTTTCAGCAAACGTTATCAACTGTAAATTTTTCTAACTTTACTACAAGTAGGCTGTAATATTAAAGCAATAGAAAATATATAAACAAAGATATGAAGAAAGGCTACACACTTGCTACTATACAGGTGTGTAGCCTTTCTTATAATTATTATTCATCGGCTATTATTATAGCCCCTATCATTCAACTTGTCTCTTAGGAATTCTGTCTATCCTTTACTATCTCAATAGCCTTTAGGACCTCTGCCTTTTCATCATAAAAGACTCTTTCGCCATGTATTATCTGGTACTTTTCATGGCCCCTTTCCTGCAACTATAACCATGTCACCCAGCTGGAGCAATTTCTATTCCCTTTAGGATAGCCTGGGACCTGTCAACAATCTTTAGGACTTGACACTTAGAATCTACAAAGGACTCTTCGATATCATTGATAATTTTCATTGGGTCTTCATCGTCAGGATTATCTGTAGTCAGGATTGCTATATCACACAACTTGGCTGCAACATCTCCTAACTCCTTCCCAGTAGGACCGACCTTCCACCGTTGAACCAAATACGCATATAACCTTCTTGGCTTGTACTTTAGTAGGGTTTCTAGAACATTTTCTAGACTGACACCATTATAGGGCATAGTCAAGGACCACTGTTATATCAGGTATTGACGGTATAACTTCCACCCTACCATCCACCTGGGCAGTAGCCAAGGCTGACAGCATCTTGGTCTTATCTATACCCAGATAATTAGCTGTAGCAATAACTGCCAGGGCATTATATACACTGAATTCACCTGGTGAGGCTATATGGGTCTGGGTAGGCTGACCATTTCTTATATACTTAAAGTCAACACCAAGACTGGTCTGAGTCCTAGTCAGGCTGATATCCTCCGCCCTATAATCACTAGGTTTCTTTATAGAAAAAGTTTCTATATCACAGGTAGCCTTGTCAATCCTATATGAAGCATGATCGTCATCAATACTGATAATACCATGCCTACATAGAGCAAATAGTCTGGACTTACAATCCCTATAGTCTTCAAAAGTAGGATGTTCCTTTAGGTCCTGTATGGTGCATTGATGAGGTTGGTATAAATACCAATATCAAAGTCAACATGGTTGACCCTTTCCATCATTAGGCCTCCTGAAGATACCTCCATTGCCACGCACTTGACACCTGCATCTACCATCTCCCTAATAGTCTTGTGGAGCTCATATGATTCTGGTGTAGTATTTATAGTCTTACCTGCATAGTCATTGTAGAAGACCCCATTTGTTCCTATTACACCTGTGTTCAGACCTGACTTAGTCAAGACTGACCTCAGATAATTAGTTATAGTAGTTTTGCCCTTGGTACCAGTTACACCAATCACCTTTAATTCTTTAGAAGGATTTCCATTGGCTGATATATGGATAGGCAGTTCCTACTGTCATCTACTATTATCATAATGGCATCCTCTGCCAGGTCCATATTGACATTTACTACAAATACCCTACAACCCTTTTGGTAGGCTGAGTCTACATACTTATGTCCGTCTACTGTTTCTCCCTTGATGGCTACAAATATCCCATTTTCTCTTGCCTTTCTGGAATCGTAGCATATGTTGTCTATCTCACATTCTTTTAGCTGGTCCATATCCCTGTTTGAAATATATTCCAGGCCTGTGGGTAATTCACTAAGTTTCATTTAGTCCACCCCTATTTCTATCAACCTAGATTTGATAGTCTTCTTTTAGTTTTCTACCTGCCTTCAATATGGTTGTCATGGCCAGGACTTCTGAAGAATCTACAAAAAAGTCGTTTGGCAGTTTTTCATCCTTTTTTATAATGGATAATTCTGTACAGCCTAGTATGGCACAATCACATCCCTCAGCCTTTAATACATCTATAATCTTGTTAAACTGATCCATATCGGCCTTCTTGCCTGCCTTTACCTGGTCGTATATTATATCCATGACCATTTCCTGAGATGGCTGACTCGGAACATAGTAGTCCATTTAGATGCTTGACTCACATGTCCTGGTAAAAGACCAGTATTTATATTTCAGTCGTCGCTAGTATACTATCTTCTTGTCTTACCTTCTTTTGGCATGAACTACCGTTTCTTCTATCATATTTATCAAGGGTATACCTCAGCCTTCTACAATAGCATTGTAGAAGTAATGGGCAATAATACAAGTTAGGACTAAAAAGTCCGCCCCAGCTGCCTCTAATCTTTTTGCATCTCTAACTATATAGTCAGTGGACTATCATCAGATGATCCAAGTATATAGGCAGTCCTATCAGAGTAGTTGCCCTATTCATAATTATCATATCTAGGGTGGTCCTGGTCCCTCTTAGCCTCTGTCATTTCTGACTACCATATCGTGAAGTAGACAGTTGCCATAGGTCAAGTCCTCCCAATACACCAACTGTTTTATCTTTCTTCATGTTTTCTCCGTTTATATTTTATAGCTAGTATTTTCTTACAATACTTGTTGAATTTCTTTTCTGGTTTAGGCCATACAAGAAAGTATAGCCTCCTCTTGAAGTTGCCCCTCAAGTCATAGTCATATCCAAAATGAGAACCATAAACTTGCCTGGGCTACAAAGGTCCTTACCTCTTAACCAAGTACTTGTCCTTTACAAAGCCATATACTACTGAATTCGGTATTGCATGCCAGTGAAAGGGTCCTTTTGTATTTGTAAGGTCCATTTCCTTGTTGTATATCCTGCTCTACTACATACCTGGCTATGTTATTACCGCTAGATGTTACATAGAAGTTACTCCTACCCTGTCTAAGATTTATTTTCAAATACCTTAAACTTGCCATCCTGTCATCATACTTGATATCGAAAATTTGAGAAGCCCACATAGCCAATCTTTTTCTAGGAAGGCCTTGTACTTTTCCATCAATTCCTCTTCATATTCTGTAATGATGGCCGCATGGTTGCCCTATTCCTTTAGGTGTGTGTTCCTCTAAAAAGAACATGACCTAGGCACATCATCTTTTACCTTGGCATTCTGGTCTGAATAGCATGTCAAAACCCTCATGTGATCGTCCTCACCAGGTATAAAATCCTGTATAATCATACTCTTTTCATAACCATGCGAGTACCATCGGATATTATCTGGTTGAACTCCCTCTTCACTATGGGCTACATAGGCCTTGTTCATGCCCTCAAATGGGTTTTGGAAGAAGGATATACTGTCAGAGGCCTTTACTATTCTAGGATACATAAACCAAAGTCCCTTGTCTGGTCCCCCTTATTGTATATATATGTCTTTGGGTAGTCCAATCCATACTCTTCACATACAGCGTAAAAGTTCCTTCTCGACCAGCCTATTTTTAGGTCTGCATCAATATAAGGAAGTACAAAGAGCCCTTATGGCTGGTCCTTCTTATCAGTATCAGCTCCAAACTTATTCGTCAGTACATCCCATAAGGATAAGTTTTACATCATCTGCAGGATGCTTTTTGCTTCTTCCAATAGTATATCGACAAACCTGTCAGGGTCTGTAATGTCTGGAGTCACCCTAAAAGTCTATTATTTTACTGTCCTGAGTTGCCCCTAGGTAGTACCTGCCCAAAGGCAATTGACTTTAATCCATATTCCTCGTGGAGGCCCTTGCTACACTGTCAATTAAGGTCACCACCACATAAAATTGGTTTGTATTTTTATTCTTTCCATTAACTACACCTCGTTTATCTTCAATCTATTCAAATTCATCTATAGCATATATATACATACTTAAAAAGCTGATATATCAATAAATATAATAACTTAAAATGGTATTATATGCAAGGTATCTAGGTCTAAAGGGGCAAATATCCCTTCTTTTTATATTTTATAGGGTTCTCTATTAGACCCCATTATAAAAAGGGGCTTATTCCTCCTACCAATTTATGGTTGAGGTCTAGCCCTTACTTATTTACTCTTTATATACCAATTTATTTTCCCTTAAGCTTCCTTGTCTTCTAGCTGTCCTTTAGCCTCTGCTTTAGCTGTGATTCATCAAATTTTTCCCTAAGTTCAATGAAGGCCTCTCTATACCTATTTTCCCTCATACTTGGAAAGGCTTTAAACACTCTTCTCTCCCTACGGCTAAATTCTGATAGCAATTGGGCCTTGTCCATAACATTTAGGGTCCTGTCTGCCACTCCTGCCCCAACCTTGTCACTAAGCCTATATATATCCTCTCTCATATCACTTAGTATCTTCAGTTTCTTATTGAACTTCAATATTGCTTGAACTGTTGATACCCAGTCTATTATAAATACTATTAGAAGTATAATATCTACTACAACTAGGACTCTAATTGGTATCATGCCTACAAGGTTTACAATACTGGCATGTATGTCCTTATAAGTATCAGTCCCCCTATTCCCCAGTATAGGAGAAATTCTACGCAAACATAGCCGCCTATATTAAACTTATTATCAGAGTAGTCCCACCATCTCTTGTGGAAACACTTGTCCAAGACCAGGCCAGCCATATACTCAAGAAGGTACATATACTGATCCCAAGAATAGGACTGGTATATTGTCTTTCTGCAGGAAATAATAAGTGAGGCCAACATGACTGAACCAAAGCCGTATATTGGGCAAATAGTACCTGCCAGCATACCTCTATTTACAAATTTTCCCTGTTTTACAACATGGTAGATAACCTCAACTATCCAGCCTATAAAGGCATATATAAAAAAATAAAGAATCCACACAAAAATTTGCTTATTTTCGAATAATATATCCATACTGCCTCCTCTTCTAAACTATTAGATATATTATATATTAAAAATCTATTTTTATACTAGTATATTAAATTTCTTGTTTTTATTCATAAAAGTGGTATTATATTAACTAGGTTATTATCAATCGATAATCTAATGATAAAGGAGGTTATAAAAATGAAAAATAACAAGAAAAAAATATTAATAGTTTAAAGCAAATAGACAGTGCTATTTTTAATCAGGATATTAAGGCTAGTTCAGATAAAAAGTAAATAATAGGGCCTCAAGCCAGGAAAATAGGACGACTAATATAGACAATAGGGAAAGAAAAATAATGAGGACGTCTATAATTGGTATTATAGCAAATATAGGCCTAGCCATAATTAAAATTGCATCTGGGATCAATAACAAGCTCTATTGCCATTACTACTGATGCAATGAACAACTTGACTGGACTCCTCTTCTTCAATCATCACAATTATAGGTACAAAACTATCATCAAAAGAGGAAGACGATAAGCATCCCTTTGGTCATGGTAGGATAGAGTACTTACAAGTATGGTTATAGGCATAATTGTAATAGTAACAGGTATACAGGTCCTTATTTCATCTGTAAATGGTATATTTCACCCTGTACATACAAACTACACAAGCCTTAGCCTAGTTATTATGGTATTGACGGTGGTAACAAAGGTTATATTGGGTTCCTATACTGAAAAACTTGGTAGGGGGGTAGATTCTGGCGCCCTAATAGGATCAGGTAAAGATGCAATGATGCTATAATTACCAGCCTTACGATTATTTCTGCCCTAGTCAGTATCTTCCTAAAGATACAGGTCGAAGCCTATGCTAGTATAATCATATCCGGCTTTATTATTAAAACTGGGGCAGATATTCTCTTGATTCTATAAATAATATTCTTGGAGTAAAATTAGACCCCAAAACAACTGCTGAAATAAGAAATATGGTCAAGTCTCAGGAAGGTATTCTTGGTGCATATGACCTAATAATTCACAATTATGGACTGAGGTCTATAATATGGGATCTATAAATGTTGAACTAGACCATGAAACCAAGGTAGGCGATATCTACCCTACCCTACACAGGCTACAGATGGAAATTTATAAGAAGCATAACATCTATCTCACATTTGGTTTTTATTCTGTCAATAAAAACCACAAGGTTCATAAAGCTCTTTTTGAATATAATTAATGACTATATTTCAAATAACCCATCGTGTCTTGGTTACCATGGACTTTATATAGATGAAGAAGAAAAGTCCATCTACTTTGACCTACTATTGGATTATTCGGTGGACCATGCCCAGGTCAAGAACCAGGTCGAAAGAACTGTAAAGGAAAAATATCTAGGCTATAATGTATACATAAATATAGATACAAAATTTATACTAAGTACCAACCTATATAGTCCTCAAATTCTAGGTATTTATATAGGTTTGATTCTTGGAAAGGATGTTCTATGAATAAAAATTATACTTGCTAGCAAGTCTCCTAGACGAATCGAGCTCTTACAAAATGTGTGGGCTTGACTTCACCAGCCTTACTGCCGACATAGATGAGGGCATATAAAATCTCATATCTTAGCTGATTCAAGGGAAAAATCGACCTTTGACCAGGCTAAAATACTTACTGAGAGATTGGCCAGGGAAAAAGCCCTCCATGTCTACAGACAAAAAAAAGACCACTATGTTATCGGATCAGATACACTTGTTGTTACCGACAAGTCAATCCTTGGTAAGCCAATGGACTCCCATGATGCCTATAAGATGTTAAAAGAACCTAGCAGGCCAGGTACATAGGGTTTATACTGGTGTAAGCATAATAGGACCAGACTTTGAGGATAGCTTTGTAAGTATAGCCCAGGTCAAGTTTTACGACCTTGATCCAGCTATGGACCAAATTATTAAGGACTATATTGCTACAGGTTCTCCAATGGACAAGGCTGGATCCTATGGTATACAGGATATGGAGTGCTTTTAGTAGAATATATAGAGGGTGATTATTATACCATTATGGGTCTCCCCATCGGACAGGTATATAGATTAAATCTCA